>Ga0214544_1002732_pt1 | contig 36889 bp, 9 predicted proteins | sample CNSS3metaG_FD_160074 | JGI IMG/M metagenome (GOLD analysis project Ga0214544, IMG submission 160074) | Root nodule microbial communities from cowpea collected in UCLA plant growth center, Los Angeles, California, USA - CNSS3 | ecosystem: Host-associated > Plants > Roots > Nodule | place: USA...
TATATATAACTTGATAATCAAATTAATTAAACATTTAAACTATTCAAATATAATTAAGCAACATTCTAGAATTTAAAAGTATGAAATTGTGAACAAATATAATAGGAGTAGTAAATAATTATTAAAAAAATAAAAGAAAATTAAAAGAAAATTAAAAAAAATAAATAAAAAAATTGTAAAAAAATGTTGGTGGGTTAAGTGGGCCAACCCACCTTCAACCCGGCTCGAACCTGTTTAACCCGTGGGTTAAGTGAGCCGGGTTGAGTTCAACCCACTTTTGAAAAAGTTTAATTTTTCTCAACCCAACCTGGCTCGAACCCGTGGTGAGCCGGGTTGGCTCACGGGTTGAAACCCATTTTGACATCTCTATTCATTGGGCACCACTTATTTCTCTATCTGGTTTGACCTATTTTCTTCTTCAAGCTAGCCACTTAGTGTAAGCAATAAGGGTTAATTTTTGTAACTTATAATCAAATTCGTGGTACATAAGAGGTACATCATATTGGATGATAAAAAAAAGATTGATTAATAAATTTTAAAAAATTGTACGAAAAGTAATACACAACTCTCCACTTATTTGTTTACTATTTGTCACTTATTTTCCTATCTTGTTTGACGTATTTTTTTCTTCAAGCCAGCCACCTAGTGCAAGCAATAAGAGTTGATTTTTGACTTGTAAACAAAGTTGTGGTACATAAGAAGTACATCCCTTTGGATGATAAAATAAATTGATTAGTGTTTTAAAAAATGGTATGAAAAATAACAAGCAACTCCCCACATATTTTTTCATTGTGACCCACTTATTTGCACATCTAGTTTGATCTATTTTTTCCCAAGTCAGTCATTGAGTGCAAGCAATAAAGGTTGATTTTTTTGACTTGTAATCAAATTTGTTGTATATACGAAGTACATCCCTTTGGATTATAAAAAAAACATTGATTAGTAAATTTTAAAGGATTGACCGCAAAGTAATACGCAGCTCCCCATTCCCACTTATTTGCCTATCTGGTTTGACCTATTTTTTTTACTCAAGTCAATCATTCAATGCAAACAATAAGAATTGAGTTTTGTGACTTGTAATCAAATTTGTGGTACATAAGAAGTACATCCTTTTGGGTAATAAAAGAGAAGATTGATTAGTAAAATTTAAAAAATTGTACGAAAAATAACGAACAACTCCCCACATATTTGTTCATTGTGCCCTACTTATTTGCATATCTACTTTGACCTATTTTTTTCCCAAGTCAGTTATATAATGCAAGCAATAAAGGTTGATTTTTGTGATTTGTAATCAAATTTGTGGTACATAAGAACTACATCAATTTGGATGATATAAAAACAAGATTGATTAGTGAATTTTAAAAAAATGTACGAAAAGTAATAACCAGCTCCCCACTTATTTGTTTATTGTGCCTCACTAATTTGCCTATTTGGTTTGGCCTATTTGTTTTCAAGTCAGTCATTCAATGCAAGGAATAGACGAAAAAAAAGATTGATTAGTAAATTTTAAAAAATTGTACGAAAAGTAATATACAACTCCTCACTTATTTGTTTATTATGCCCCACTTATTTACCTATCTGGTTTGACCTATTTTTTTAAAGCCAGCCACCTAGTTCAAGCAAGCGTTGATTTTTATAACTTATAATCAAATTCGTGCTATATAAGATGTGCATCAAATTAGACGAAAAAAAAATTGATTAGTAAATTTGATAACATTGTACGAAAAGTAATACGTAACTCTCCACTTATTTGTTTATTATGTCTATCTTATTTTTTTCTATTTGATTTGGCCTATTTTTTTCTTCTAGCCAGCCACCTAGCGCAAACAATAAAGGTTGAATTTTTGTAACTTATAATTAAATTCGTGGTACATAAGAGGTACTTCCATATGGATGATAAAAAAAGATTGATTAGTAAATTTTAAAAACTTGTACGAAAAGTAATATGCAGCTCCACACTTATTTGTTTATTATGCCTCACTTATTTGCCTATATGGTTTGACCTATTTTTTAAAAGACAGCCACATAGTGCAAGCAATAAGAGTTAATTTTTGTAACTTATAGTCAAATTCATGGTACATAAGAAGTGCATCAAATTAGACGAAAAAAAGATTGATCAGTAAATTTTAAAACATGGTACGAAAAGTAATTAGCAACTCCCCACTTATTTGTTTATTATGTCCATCTTATTTGCCTATCTGATTTGGCCTATTTTTTTTCTTCTAGTCAGCCACCTAGTGCAAGCAATAAAGGGTTGATTTTGGTAACTTATAATTAAATTTGTCGTACATAATAGGTACTTCCCAATGGATGATAAAAAAAGATTGATTAGTAAATTTTAAAAACTTGTACGAAAAGTAATATGCAGCTCCCCACTTATTTGTTTATTTTTTCCCACTTATTTGTCTATCTGGTTTGACCTATTTTTTTTTTTAAAGACAACCACCTAGTGCAAGCAATAAGAGTTGATTTTTGTAACTTATAATCAAATTTGTGGTACATAAGAAGTGCATCCAATTAGACGAAAAAGAAAAGATTGAATACTAAATTTTAAAACATTGTACGAAAAGTAATACGCAAGTCCCCACTTATTTGTTTATTATGTCCATCTTATTTTCCTATCTGATTTGGTCTATTTTTTTCTTCTAGCTAGCCACCTAGTGCAAGCAATAGGGGTTGATTTTTGTAATTTATAATTAAATCCGTGATACATAAAAGGTACTTCCCAATGGATGATGAAATAAAGATTGATTAGTAAATTTTAAAAAATTATACGAAAATTAATACGCAACTCCACACTTATTTATTTATTATGTCCCACTTATTTGCCTATCTGGTTTGACCTATTTTCTTTAAAGACAGCCACATAATGCAAGCAATAAGGATTGATTTTTGTAACTTATAGTCAAATTCGTGGTACATAAGAATCACATCAAATTAGACAAAAAAAAGATCAATTAGTAAATTTCAAAAAATTGTACGAAAAGTAATATTGCAGCTCCTCACTTATTTGTTTATTATGCCCCACTTATTTGCCTATCTGGTTTGACCTATTTTTTAGAAAGCCAGCCACCTAGTTCAAGCAATAAGGGTTGATTTTTATAACTTATAATCAAATTCGTGGTACATAAGATGTGCATCCAATTAGACAGAAAAAAAAAGATTGATTAGTAAATTTTAAAACATTGTACGAAAATTGATACGTAACTCTGCACTTATTTGTTTATTATGCCCATCTTATTTTCCTATCTGATTTTGCCTATTTGTTTTTCTAGCCAGCCACCTAATGCAAGTATTAAAGGCTGATTTTTTTGACTTGTAATCAAATTTGTGGTACACAAGAAGTACATCCCTTTGTATGATATTAAAAAACAGATTAATTAGAAAATTTTAAAAAATTATACGAAAATAACACGCAGATCCCACATATTTGTTCATTGTGCTCCACTTAGATTAAGATCTGATTTGACTTTTTTTTTTTTCAAGCCAACCACCTAATGCAAGCAATAAGAAATGCTTTTTGTGACTTATAAGCAAGTTCGTGGTACATAAGAAATACATCCACTGGATGACAAAAAAAGATTGATCAATAAATTTTAAAAAATTGTACGAAAAGTAATATGCAACTCCCTACTTATTTGTTCTTCTTGCACCATTTATTTGCCTATCTGATTTGGCCTATTTTTTTCTTCAAACCAGCTACCTAGTGCAAGCAATAAAGGTTAATTTTTGTAACTTATAATCAAATTCGTGGTACATAAGAAGTACATCTCATTAGACAAACAAAAAAAGATTGATTAGTGAATTTTAAAAAAATGTACGAAAAGTAATACGGAGCTCCCTACTTATTTTGTTTATTATGTCCGCACTTATTCAACAAAAGTTAATTTTTTTAACTCGTAAGAAAATTTGTGGTACATAAGAAGTAGATCCCATTGGATAACAAACAAAAGGTTGATTAGTATGTTTAAAAAAATTGTACAAAAAATAATATGCAGTTCCCCTTTCATTTGTTTACGAAAAGTAATACGCAGCTCCACACTTATTTGTTCTTTGTGCCCCACTTATTTGCCTATTTGGTTTGGCCTTTTCTTTTCAAGCCAGCAACCTAGTGCAAGTAATAATGGTTGATTTTTGTAACTTATAATCGAATTCGTGGTACATAAGAGGTACTTCTAATAAAAAAAAGATTGATCAATAAATTTTAAAAAATGGTACGAAAAGTAATACGTAACTCCCCACTTATTTGTTTATTATGCCCCTTTTATTTGCCTATCTCGTTTGCCCTATTTTTTCCTTCAAGCCAGTCACCTAGTTTAAGCACTAAGAGTTGATTTTTTTGACTTGTAATTAAATTTTTAGTACATATCCCTTTGGATGATAAAAAAAGATTAATTAACAAATTTTAAAAACTTGTATGAAAAGTAATAAGTAGCTCCCCAAATATTGTTCACCACGCCCCACTTAGACTGATATCTGATTTGACCTATTTTTTTTCCATGTTGTACCTAGTGCAAACAATAAGGGTTGGTTTTTGTGTCATGTAAGCAAATTCGTGGTACATAAGAAATACATCCATTGGATGACAAAAAAAGAAAGATTGTATGAAAAGTACTATGCCGCTCCCCACTTATTTGTTTATTATGTCCATCTTATTTACCTATCTGGTTTGACCTATTTTTGTTCAAGTCATTCATTCAATGCAAACAATAAGGTAAGGTTGGTTGTTGTGACTTTTAAGCAAATTTGTGGTACATAACAAGTACATCTCATTTGATAAGAAATAAAAGATTGATTAGTATATCTAAAAAATTGTACAAGAAGTAATATGAAATTTCTCACTCATTTGTTCATTTTTCCCCACTTAGATTGAGATTTGATTTGGCCTATTTTTTTTTTCTTCAAGCCAGTTTCATATCATTGTCTTAATATCAATTTGATTCCTATATTTGTTATTTTAATTCCATTTTAGTCCCATTTTTTTTTAAAATATGTCAATTTTGTCCTCTCTAAATTTAGACCAAATTTAACTTTTATACAAATGTTCTATTGATATTTTTTGTTAACATTGATATTTTTATTAAATATTTTAATAATATTAATTTTATGTAAATTTATATTTTACATTAAAATTTATTTATATTTCGTTTTAAAATTTTAAATATATTTATTTTAACTTGTTATAAAATTGTTTTAAAATTTTACATTTAGATTTATAAAATTGTTATTTTTAAATCAACTCCAACATTTGTATAAAAATTATTGATATATAATATTATACAAATATTTTTAATACAAATTTATCAATCTACATATTTAAAATTTTAAAAAAATTTAAATAATGTTTTATGTAAAATATAAATTTAAATAAACTTAATATTGTTAAAAAGAAATCATTTTAATAAAAATATCATTATAACGTTTATATAAAAGTTAAATTTAGTCTTAATTTGAAGAGAATGAAATTGAAAAATAAAAAAAAGAGGATTAAAATGGAATAAAATTAACAAATTATTGGACAAAATTGAGATTCAGACAATGATTTGGCACGTATCACCATACTGACTTGACACATTACACAATACTGACGTGATGGCAAAAATAATTTTCTTTTAGAAAAATTAAAAATTGAATGAAAAAGAAAAATAAAAAAATAGGAACTCTGACACATAATTAACATTGTTAGTTTTATAATAATGAAAAAGACCTAATTATTACACATTTTCAAAAAAATATGAATATGAGAAAAATAAAAATTCGAAGACCTATTTAAAATTTTAGTAAAAAATCAAGAAGAAACTAAGCATTTTTTTTTTAAATTACATTAGAAAACCTTTGAAAAAATAGAAGGGGCAACAATGGGTACCATGAAATTGCTATGAAACTAGATTATGTAGATTATGTATCAGTAGCAGAGATATTAGGTGGTATGAATAAAAAGAAATGTAACGGTTCCATTCCACGGAAAAGATTAACAATCATTTTCTTCAAGTCTATTCAATTCAGTTCCTGCGTTAACATAGAGTATGTCCCAGAATGTAAACGGCGGCCATTCTTGTTCCACAATGTAGCCAAGCCAAGCCATCAATTAGAATTTTCCAAGCAACTTCATAATAATTATACCCACAACGTAGTAAAGTTCAAAAACTGCTTCAGCCTTTTCTTTGTCCAGTTGTTCAAACAGCCCACAAATAGGAAGCTTATGTGGTAAACGACCACATTCCATCGTAGAATCTAACACCGCCACTTCTTCCACAAACATTCCCAACTTGCAACAACTACTAAGAAGAGAATTTCTTATATTCACAGATTTAATTTTGACATAAATTTTTCATAGGTTATTGGTAAAAAAGATGCGGCCAATATTCACAAATTAAGAGTGGTGAATTAGTTTTTCCAAAAATTAGTTGTTCTTTTATTTTAAAAATAGTTTTCAAAATATTTTTAATTAATTGACATGATGTATACAAGAATGAATAGTTTTGAACAAGACACTCAAAAATAATGAAAGAAAAACACAAGACACAAAATTTTTTACTAGTTCGATTCTAATGAATTTACATCCCATTTTTAGCAACTCTACCTAAAATTTTTACTAGAATATCAAGAATTAGGAGATTTACTAGATATAAAAAACTTGAAATACACTTCAAAAATTTCAATCATGATAATACTACTCACAGTTACCTATACCTATCACTTACACGGTGAAAAAAGTACATACAAACAATAATAGAAATAATATGAAACGAGTGCACCGAGAAACTATGCAGACTTTACATAATAATAAGGTATTTCTTTATCTGATCTTTAATTGCCAAAGTCGTCACTGAAAAATAAGAAAGAAGGTTAAGTTTTAAACAAAATATTTTTCTGACGAGATTAATCAACTATGTTATTAATCTACCTAATCATTCAAATATATAGCCTAATTAATTAACATGACAGTTTTAACATTTTTAGTATTTATTATATTTGAAAATATCTCATTCATGTTATAATTATTTCTATTCGATTATGTTGTGATTAAATTGATTTTAAGGATAATCTAGTTTGACATACAGTATATCTAGATACATGTTCATATCTTTATAAAATCTACCTATTCTAAACCATTTTTAGCACATCATCAAAAATAATATCTTAATCTTCTTTGATACAATAACAACGATTATTAATTATAATATTAAAAAATTATTACTAAGAAATCTTATATTTTTTCGATGATAGAGGTTTGGAATTTTTTTTTAAATAATTTGAAAAAATGTATTTTCGGTAAAGTTTTAAAATAAGATAAAATTTTGTAAAAGGATAGTAATGAAATTATTCAAAATTAGAGACGTTGAAATTTCACATAAAAATATGAATTTGAAATTTTTTATGATGAGAATAAATACGGTAAGGATGTTGATGCCGAAGAAGATGATGAGATAATAAAAGGGAAGAAGATGACATTGATGATGATAATGATTACATTTTTAAGAAATATTACATTTTTGAGGATGACATTGATGATGATAATGATTATCAATATATTCATTTTTTTTTTCTTTTTCTCAACAACACAATGCTTTTATTTGTTAATAGTTTATTACGAGATTTTTTTTTTTTATAATGTTAACAAAGAAATCTTCGGATTGACTATGATTTTTTTTTTCCAATGTCTCGGCCAACAAAACTTTTGAGCAAACATTGATACAAAAGTGGAAAAGAAACCTGGACAACAACATCAATTAAAAACAAGTTGGTATGTGTTATAAAGTAGAACTATTTGTTTTTTCATATATGCCGGCAAGAACTAGTTATGGTTCATTCAGATAAATTTTTTCTAACCATTCATCGATGGAAAGTGTATCAATTTATATGTACAGTTTATCTTATACCTTATAGGGTTTGGCTGGTTTAATAGAGACAATACGATAAGAAAACATACATAATAAACTATGATAACCTGAGTCGGCATTGTTTGTTTTTTCTTCAACAAAATTGAAGCTTCCAGGAAATTTCAAAATAGAAATAGTGGAAACAAGTCATTGACCATAAAGTATCCCAAGTTAATTGGTTCAGAGACTTGCAACTTGAATCACGTTCCATTAATTAATTCTCCTGATGCAAGTAAATTATTCCAATTAAGCAGAGTGTGAGGTGTAGTGGACCGTATCAATGATCCTTCTCCATGTTAACTAATCAAACCAGAACTGACTGCACATTAAAAATACCGACATTATATTTCTTAGAGGATAGTTGTTGTTGACTTCCAAACCTTTGCAAAATACCAAAACTTATCACTGCATTGCCATTTATGAAGCATACAATTTCTCATACATTTTTATCCTGTGACTCAGAAACAACCTGCAAGATGGCTGAGGCTGTACTCAAGAGTGTGCTTGGAAGTTTGGCCTCTCCAGCTGTAGCAGAGCTGAAACCATTTCTATGTTTCAGGCGAGAAAAGGAAAAACTTGAGAGCATGTTCACTGCAATCAAGGCTACGCTTGAAGATGCGGAAGAGAAGCAATTCTCAGACAGAGCTATAAAGGATTGGGTGGGAAAGCTGAAAGATGCAGCTTACGAGCTTGATGATATTTTGGACGAGTTTGCTTATGAACAAATGCGGCTGGAAGAAGAAGAAAGTGAAGAAGTCAAGTGTTGTATATCAGAAATGGTACTACGCTCTTCCTTAGCCTCTTTTCATCCCATGAATCTTTATTTCCGTTACAATATTGTTCGAAGAATGAATATAGTAAGTGAGAGATTAGATCAAATTGCTAGTGAAAAGAACCAGCTTCATTTGACTTCCACGATTCAAGAGGAAACCCGTGGAGTCCCTGAGTGGCGCCAAACCTTCTCATTTATCACTGAACCAAAGGTCTACGGAAGAGAGCAAGATATAAAAAAAATTGTAGAGTTTTTGGCAGGTGCTGCCTCTCGTCCTGAGAATTTACCCGTCTATCCGATCGTGGGTCAAGGCGGTCTTGGAAAAACAACACTGGCAAAACTCATCTTCAATCACAATGATCTCAAAGATTTTCAGTTAAAAATTTGGGTATGTGTTTCTGAAGATTTCGGTCTCGAGAGAATATTAAAAGCTATCATCGAAGCCGCATCTGAGGACGTCCGCAAGGACTTGGGTCTGGAGGCAACGCAAAGAAGACTTAGAAAGCTGCTTACAGGAAAAAGATATTTGCTTGTTTTGGATGACGTGTGGGATGTGATGAAGCAGAATTGGAAGGATAATTGGCAGGTGCTGAGATCTTTACTGGACTGTGGGGAAAAGGGTTCTTCTGTTTTGGTCACCACTCGCTTCTCAAATGTTGCACAAATCATGGGAACAATAAAACATCCTCATATGTTACCAGAGCTATCCGTAGATTATTGCTGGGAATTGTTTAAACATCAAGCCTTTGAAGCAGACGAGGTAGAACCAGAAGAGCTTGTGGTGATAGGAAGGGAGATAGTAAAGAAGTGTGGAGGAGTGCCTCTCGCAGCAAATACAATTGGTGGTCTTCTACGCTTTTACAGAAACAAGGATAAGTGGCTCAATATTTTGGAAAGTAACCTTTTGGCGTTATCATTGAATGAAAAGTCCATAATGCCTGTCCTTAGACTAAGTTACCTGAACTTACCAATTGAACTCAGACAATGCTTTGCTTATTGTGCAATATTTCCCAAAGATGAACGCATAGAGAAGCAATATTTAATTGAATTTTGGATGGCTAATGGATTAATTTCATCAGATGGAAGGTTAGATGCTGAAGATGTTGGTGATGAAGTGTGGAATGAATTATATAGGAGATCACTTTTTCAGGATATAGAGACAGATGAATTTGGAAAAGTTACAAGTTTCAAGATGCATGATCTTGTTCATGATCTTGCCCAAGTTGTTGCTGATGAAGAGGTTTGTTGCATTACAGCTGAGGATTATGCACCTGTTTTATTTGAAAGAAAAAGAATCCACCATCTCTCGGATTGTCGGTGGTGGCTCAATTCAACCGAATTGCATCAAGTAAAATCTTTGAGGACTTATATAAAGAGCACAGCAACTGAACTTTCTTCTGATGTCTTGAAATGTTATTCTTTACGGATGCTTCACGTATCTGGACTTGAAGAATTATCCTCTTCAATTGATAATTTGAAATATCTAAGTTACTTAAATCTTTCTCGCGGTCGTTTCAAAACTCTTCCAGAATCCCTGTGTAAATTACTGAATTTAAAGATATTGAAATTAGATAGCTGTCGGAGGCTCCAAAAGTTGCCTGACGGTTTGGTACGCTTAAAAGCCCTGCAACAACTGTCTCTTAAATCCTGCAGGTCACTATCAAGATTGGCACCTTATATAGGAAAGTTAAATTCTCTAAGAAGTTTATCCATGTACTTTGTTGGAGAGGAAAAGGGGTTCCTTTTAGCAGAACTGGGTCAACTCAAGCTTAAAAGAGATCTTGAGATCAAACATCTGGAGAGAGTGAAAAATATAAATGATGCCAAAGAAAGCAATATGTCAAGTAAGCAACTGAATAACTTGATGTTGAGATGGAGGACAGTTAGAGAAGGGGAACTAGAAGGGAATGATGAGGAGGTTCTTGAAGCCCTTGAACCTTGTACAGAGACACTTCAGAGTTTGAGAGTGGAAGGGTACCAAGGTGTCCGTTTCCCAGAATGGATGTCAAGTCCTTCCTTGAAAAAGTTAACTCATCTAGAGCTGTGGTCTTGCACAAACTGTATAAAACTTCCAGTGCTGAGGAATCTGCGTTCGCTGAAGTGGCTAGAGATAACCAAGGCAAAATATGTAAAATACGTGCAGGAGGAGTGCTACGATAACGATGTAGGTTTCATGCGTCTAGAATATCTATCGCTCCGAAATCTTCCAAGTCTAATAAGGTTATCAAGTGAGGATGGGGAAAACCAGTTTCCGTGTCTTTCCGCACTTGACATTGAGGATTGTCCTCACTTTTCGTTGCAAGGGTTGCCGTCACTCAAGTTGTTAAGAATGAGCAGAAATCCTAAGTTGAAGGTGTGCCCAGGTTTGGAATGTTTACCCTGTGTTGAGGATTTGACGATTGAAAGCTGTGACGAGGTGGAAGGTTTACAATTTATGACTGGCTTGAAGAAGTTAGCATTAATTCATCTTATGAACATAACCTTGCCTGACTGTTTTGGAGACCTTCCCTTACTCCGTGAATTACACATTTATGGGTTACTTGTTGATGCGTCTTCCAACAAGCCTTAGCCTTAGCCGTCTGGAGGTATTGTATATTCAAGATTGTCATCCTAAGTTACAGATGCGATGTCTGAAGGAAAGCGGAGAGGACTGGCCCGTAATAGCTCACATTCCTAATTTCTATATCGAAAATACCGATGAAGGTATATATGGATCATTCCTTACTTCCTACGTAAATAACATAATAGAATTTTACTTTGGTGAAAACAAATCAAATCCTATTTTTTAGAACTAAAATAATATATTCAAAATTTATATATTTAAAAAAAAATAAAGAATATAATATATAAAAATTTTTAAAAATAATAAGAGAGAAAATAAAAAATATTTTAATAATTTTGTTTTTTTATATATTTAATTTTATTATTTATTATTATAATTTATAAAATAAATAAAAAAATACTTAATTTAACTTTTATTAATTTTTTATATAATTTCATTTAATTTAAAAAGATAGATACAATTTAAAAAATTAAAAATTTATATAATTCAAAAAAAATTAAATATAAAATAATAAAAAAGATTTAAACAATTTGGAAAGGGGGTCATTGCCCCCACCTGGCCCTTCTAACATCCACCCATACATATACTAAAAGAATAATTTAACTCACTCTGATATTTTTCATTGATGGAGAATCTGCTATTATATAACCAATTACAAACCAAATATTAACAAACCAAACTAAATCTTAATCTAATCTAATATTATCTAATATGCTATTTTATCAAACTAAATCTTAGATACTCCAACTAACTAAAATAACAACCAATTTAAATTTAATTCACTAAATATAAAATACCCTATCACCTTGTTAAATAAAAAAACAACTCCATAATCTAAATATTATTTTACAAAATTAAAGATTATCTAACAATATTTGCGATCCCATTTTCGACATAAAAAAATTAGGCTCTTTCTTTGTTTATTTTGAACTCTTAACTTTACCAAGACTGCTCGTTCTTCTTGGTGATGAGAATCATATTGTTTTCTATATCTTTTGTTATTTCATCATTTTCAGTTTTCATATTCTTAAAACCTTTTATTCTCTAACTGCTAAGTATAGCTAAAATGCTTATATCAGTTGAATCAAGGATAAGACTTGAGTATTGCAATTACTATTTTCAGGTATGGATAACATGAGGCAATACTTGAGGATGCTGAGAAACATTTAGGACTTTTAGAAATATGAGAGATATGAGATATATTGTATAAAGAAATTTGTTGTTGTATTTGATTGATATACCCTATATATAGAGCAAAATGTAACAAGAATATCAACTCTACAATATTTAGAACATTTCAATCTTAATCTAAAATAATAGCTAATTACTATAACTGAAACATATTTTTAAAACTGAAATATTTTCTAAAAACTAATTTAAATAAAAAAAGACATCACTACTAAAAATTCTCATATTATATAGAAATTTTCTTGCAAATTTGTTAAAAAAATTTACAAGAAAATACTTTTTTCTGTTATTTTTTCTAAGAATCTTAATTGACAAGTAATTCTTTTGTGAGTAATTATTTCCTACAAAATTATAAAATTCGTAAGTATTTTCTACAAAATTTATTGTGAAAAATGTTTTATACAAAATATTTTGCAAAAAAATTGACAGCAATTTTCTGCAATTTTTTTTCATAATAAAATTTATAAGTATTTCCAATAAAAAAAATTAAAACAAAATTGACAAGAAATATAATTTTTTTTAGTAGTACGTTAAATAATATTCTCGGCACCTTCGATTACAAAAATAAGATCGTGAACTCTAATATATAAGTCATGGCATAAAATCTACAAAAATAAACGACAAGCAACTCAACAAGAAACTAAAAAAAAGAAGCCCGGAATGATTTTCAATATGAGAACTTTGTTGAGAAGAATTAGTTATTTTCAATTTGCTACTACGAATATTAACAAAATGATTATAAAAGTGTGTTGAAGATCTAAAGAAGAAAAACGAGTAGTTTAATGCTCAAATCATTTCCCTTTTGCAAGAAGATCAAAGGATAACAAAAGGAAAAGTAAATATGGTTTTGGAGAAACATTAGTTTAAAGAATTCACTTTTAAATTTCTACCACCTTTAAGGAAGAATGGACAATAAAATAAGATCTTGAACTCTACTATAGCTAAGACATGTTTTTGAACAATAATATCATGAAGAAGATGATTATGATAATAAATATGCCGATGGGTTATTATTTTTCTCATATGTATTGTCACGAGACATTATAATTTTATAAATATATATATATATATATATATATATATATATATATATATATATATATATATATATATAACATTAGTTTCATATATATAAAGTATTTGACTTTTAATTTAAAATTTAATGTATTTATAAATATTTTTTCTTATATAATAATTAAATTTGTCTTTTCTATCCACCATTTAGTTTTTCTGAAAAGAACATTTCCCTAAGTCCTTTCCAACTTATCTAAGCAATTTTGAACTTGAACAACCACAAAGACATGATTTTAGATGCAGAATTTGGTTTGAACGTGACTATTTTACTTCTAAAGTTTTATAACTGTTTCTTAAATTATTTTTTGAGAATATATTTTTTATAAGTTTAGTAATATTTTTTATTTTAATAATAATTAAAAATAAATTTTTACTTTTTATTATCATAAGCTAAAGATAAACACACATACCCAGAAATGCATGTCTTTTTCCTAATTTAAATAAAACGATTCAAATTTGTTATATTTTTATTTTAAAATTTAGTATTTTAAATTATTTATTTATAAAAAAATCACTAAAAACTTTAAAAGAAAAAGAATACATTCAATGGCTTAAAAATAGTTTTATCTAACATTAATTCAGAATAACAAAACAAATTAAAATTTAAAACCACAAATATCACACTGCTATGAAGAATAATAGAGAAGAAAAACTTAGTAAGAAAAAAAAAATCATAGGACCAGTCTGATTAATGTGCTAAAAGTAATAAAAACATGTATTTAATAGTAATTGAATTTTAATTTAAATTCGTTTACAAATATCACACTGCTATATATGAAGAATAAGAATAACAAAGAAGAAAAACTTACTAAGCAAAAAAAAATCATAGGACTAGTTGTAACGTGCTATTTAATTAATAAGCGTAATTAAAAGAAACTTCACACACAAATAGTATAACAGTGCAGTCCTGGGGTCTTAAAGACACCCCTACAATCCTAGACACACCACGATGCCAAAAGAAAACCAGTTATAAGACTAACAGAAGAAAAAATAGAGTATTAAAAAGTAAAGCAATACATGGGCCATAGCCCTAACAAAAAGCCCAACAAGAAAAAATCAAGTCCAGCCCAAGTAGACTATGCAGCGGAATGATCTCTCCCCTGTTGGCCACGAGAACCTCTCGCATATGCTCCCATCAATAAATTGATGATCATCGCAAAAGTAGAAGGATAACATACAAGGCATTCAAACAAGAAAGGGTAAGTTAGAGCCAAAAAGATTTCATCAATGCAATCAGATATACTTTCACAGTCCAAAATCCATATATCAACCAAGCATGTTATGACCTTTCAATTAATACACTACGACTCGACTCGACTCATCCGGATACATATAACATGGTCGGGTTCAGCGGATGCTTGCACTTGTGATGGATACCTCTGCTCACCCCGAGCTATGTGTCACAAGTCCTGGGGTCTTAAAGACACTCCTACAATCCTAGGCACACCACGATGCCAAAAGAAAACCAGTTATAAGACTAACAGAAGAAAAAATAGAGTATTAAAAAGTAAAGCAATATATGGGCCATAGCCCTAACAAAAAGCCCAACAAGAAAAAATCAAGTCCAGCCCAAGTAGACTATGCAGCGGAATGATCTCTCCCCTGTTGGCCACGAGAACCTCTCGCATATGCTCCCATCAATAAATTGATGATCATCGCAAAAGTAGAAGGATAACATACAAGGCATTCAAACAAGAAAGGGTAAGTTAGAGCCAAAAAGATTTCATCAATGCAATCAGATATACTTTCACAGTCCAAAATCCATATATCAACCAAGCATGTTATGACCTTTCAATTAATACACTACGACTCGACTCGACTCATCCGGATACATATAACATGGTCGGGTTCAGCGGATGCTTGCACTTGTGATGGATACCTCTGCTCACCCCGAGCTATGTGTCACAAGTCCTGGGGTCTTAAAGACACTCCTACAATCCTAGGCACACCACGATGCCAAAAGAAAACCAGTTATAAGACTAACAGAAGAAAAAATAGAGTATTAAAAAGTAAAGCAATATATGGGCCATAGCCCTAACAAAAAGCCCAACAAGAAAAAATCAAGTCCAGCCCAAGTAGACTATGCAGCGGAATGATCTCTCCCCTGTTGGCCACGAGAACCTCTCGCATATGCTCCCATCAATAAATTGATGATCATCGCAAAAGTAGAAGGATAACATACAAGGCATTCAAACAAGAAAGGGTAAGTTAGAGCCAAAAAGATTTCATCAATGCAATCAGATATACTTTCACAGTCCAAAATCCATATATCAACCAAGCATGTTATGACCTTTCAATTAATACACTACGACTCGACTCGACTCATCCGGATACATATAACATGGTCGGGTTCAGCGGATGCTTGCACTTGCGGTGGATACCTCTGCTCACCCCCAAGCTATGTGTCACAAGTGTTATAATGAATCAATTCCCTCACGCACAAGGTTAGCCCTTAATGAGTTTTAGGCCTCCTGCTACTCTCACCACAGGAATCAGTCCGCTCTAAGTGACACTAACTGACTCCTTACAGTGTCAGGATGCGATCCTTACCTTGAATCCTTACCAAGTTATATAGATGGGGCACCACCATGGACACTTACTAACAGGGGCCATGAAATTACGTCCCGACCACTGAAGCACAACCTTGAAGTCCCACCTAGAAATTTCAAGGAATTACGTACTGACCACATATCAAACATGTACAAATAGCCAGGTAATAGATACATATATCATCTATAGGAACCTCATACCAACATTCGTAACCAACCCTCATTAATCATATGTTGAATCAAACCAACTCGTTATTCCCAACCATGAGTAAAGTGCTTCTTCTCATACCAAAACCGTGCCACTGGATTACCAACCATCATGTCCATTGTTGCTCATGTCAAATTCGTGACCACACACACACACACACATACACACACATACACACACACACACACACACACACACACACACACATATATATATATATATTATATCCAACCTCTCATGTATAATTCATATAAAGATCATGCCAAACTCACAATTCACCACATATAATCCTCTCCCAATCATGCATAATCCTTCCCATTAAGCCATCATACAATAACTCAAACAAGCACAAGCTAAACATCCAAGCACAGAGGGAAACCAACTCGGGACGCATTCTTGCCCAACTCTTTGCTCAGGCTGGAGGGTCTCGCTCAAGCGAGAAGGACTCTCGTTCAGGCGAGCTCCCTTCGCCTAGACGAGAGCTCGACACACACACGACGGCGGCCTCTGCGCATTCTCGCTTAGGCGAGACTCCCCTCGCCTGAGCGAGACACTCGCTCGCTCAAACTTGAGCTGGTTGCTCGAGCGACCCCTCGCGTAAAAAGGTATGGGCGAGCCTCTGTTCATCTCGCCTAGGCGAGACAGGCTCGCTTGGGCGAGATTATGAGATCTCGCCACTGTTCTCCTGCAACAGCCATTCACCCCAAGCCAACTAACATACTAAAACACTCCACGCATTTAGAACCTCATATCGACCATAGAATCTTAGCACAATAGCAAGAACAGCAGAAAAAAATGAATACATGATTAGGTTCTAGCTTCCTTTACTTAGAAAAGGGTTTGTACTAGACTGCGACACTGAACCACAGAGCAACACAACTCTAAAACCAGACTCGCAACTAGAAACAGCGAACAGAAACAGGTTATTACAGGGCCTCCAACTGTGACCATGAAACTAGACTAGAGATGGTGATAAGAGTTAAAGAACACTTACGTGAGCGGAATCAAGGTCAAGCCAAACGTGAATCTGAGGGAACTTTGGAACCCTAGCAGAGGAAGGTGGTAGCAGCTCTAAGGAGGTGATGTTTCTTTTTTTACGAAAAGTGAGCACAAGTTAGGATTTGGGGCAGATTAGGTCTGTTTTCTCCTTTGGGCCAGCCCTAAGATTCAATAGTTAGGGGCAACCTTAAGAAAAATGGCAGAACGAAAAGTGAGCCTTACACCAGTCTGATTAATGTGCTAAAAGTAATAGAAACATGTATTTAATAGTAATTGACTTTTAATTTAAATTCTTTACAAATTATGAAATTATTAAATGACTATTTTATATTATAAAAAAGTATATAAGATTTTAAAATTATAGCACTTATCTTGAAAAGCATTTAAATAATTATTATTTAGCTAATAAATAACATAATTTAAGTTTATGTTTTTAAATAATTATAAATATAAATACATAAGATATAAAAATTTATGATACATATTCTGATAAAAATTGATGTTAAAAAAATTATAAAATTTTATTTTTTTTTCTTAACATTATAAATAAATAACGTAAGTTTTGCAAAGTCAATATAATAATTCAAATTCAAATAAGAATAAAAATTTACTTTTAATATTTTAATTACCGTTATAATATATATATATAAATTCGGTGAAAAGATAATAAGATCTGGTGCAACCAATAACAAAATATAACAGATAAAATAGTTATCATGTTATATCCTACCCACCAAACTGTCCTTAGGTGATAAACTACACTCATATGGTTGATTGAGTTGATTAAAAACAACAAATAATTAATAAATATAATAAAATTGAAATGATTTATTTATTTGTTGGGCATTTGGCGTATCATGTACTGTTAAAAGTGGGTTGGTATTGTTTGTTTTTTCTTGAAACCAATTGTTGCTTGCATGAAATTTTAAAGTACCAAGAGTGGAAATTGAGCATGATTGGTTGAGTGACATGCAACTTGAGTCAGGTTCCATTAATTAATTTTCTGGCATGACCCTGATGCGAGTAAATTAATCCAATTATAGAGAGTGTGAGGTATGCTGGATCAAATGCATGATCGTTATGCATGTTCATTAATCAAACTAGAAGTGACTGCACATTGAAAATACCAAAAATACAGTCTTCAGAGGGCAGTTGTTGACTTCCAAACCTTTGCAAAATCCCAAAACTTATCATTGCATTGCCATTTCTGAAACATACAATCTCTCGCATTTTGCATTTTTATCCCGTGACTTAGAAAGAACCTTCAAAATGGCAGAGGCTGTACTCAAAGCTGTGCTCGGAAGTTTGACCTCTCTGGTTGCAACAGAGCTGGGATCATTTCTGGCTTTCAGTGGAGAAAAAGAAAAGCTTGAGAGCATGTTCACTGCAATCAAGGCTACTCTTGAAGACGCTGAAGAGAAGCAATTCTCAGACAAAGCCATAAAGGATTGGGTTGGAAAGCTGAAAGATGCAGCATACGAGCTTGATGACATCTTGGATGAGTTTGTTTATAAACAATTGTGGTTGGAACAAAAAGATGAAGAAGAAGTCAAGTGTTGTGAATCCGAAATGGTACTATGCTCTTCCTTATCCTCTCTTCATCCAACGAATCTTTATTTCCGTCACAATATTGTTCGAAGAATGAAAAGTGTAAGTGAGAGATTAGATCGAATTGCTAGAGAAAAAGACCAGCTTCGTTTGACTTCGACGGTTGAAGTGGAAACCCGTGGAGTCCCTGAGTGGCGCCAAACCATCTCACTTGTCACTGAACCAAGAGTCTACGGAAGAGAGAAAGATATAAGAAAAATTGTAGAGTTTTTGGCAGGTGCTGCTTCTCGTGCTGAGAATTTACCTGTCTATCCGATCGTGGGTCAAGGCGGAATTGGAAAAACAACACTACCAAAACTCATCTTCAATCACAAGGATCTCATAGATTTTCAGTTAAAAATTTGGATATGTGTTTCTGAAGATTTCGGTTTGGAGAGAATGTTAAAAGCTATCTTGCATGCCGCATCTGAGGAGTGCAAGGATTTGGATCTGGAGTCATTGCAAAGAAAAGTTAGAAATCTGCTTCCCAGAAAAAAATATTTGCTTGTTTTGGATGATGTGTGGGATGTTACGAGACACAATTGGGAGGAGAATTGGCATATGTTGAGATCTGTACTGGACTGTGGAGAAAAGGGTGGTTCTGTTTTGGTCACCACTCGTTTTTGGAATGTTGCGGAAATCATGGGAACAGTTAAACATCCTCATAGATTATCAGAGCTATCCGAGTATTATTGCTGGGAATTATTTAAACACCAAGCCTTTGGAGCAGACGAGGCAGAACCAGATGAGCTTGTGGTTATAGGAAGAAAGATAGTAAAGAAGTGCGGAGGAGTGCCTCTGGCAGCAAAGGCAGTTGGAGGTCTTCTACGCTTTCACAGAAATAAGGATAAGTGGCTCAATATTATGGAAAGTAACATCTTAATGTTATCATCCAATGAAAAGTCCGTAATGCCTGTCCTTAGACTAAGTTATGTGAACTTACCAGTTCAACTCAGGCAATGTTTTGCTTATTGCGCAATATTTCTCAAAGATGATCTCATAAAGAAACAGTATTTAATTGAACTTTGGATTGCTAATGGATTCATTTCATCTGATGGAAGGTTAGATGCTGAGGATGTTGGTGATGAAGTGTGGAATGAATTATATAGGAGATCACTTTTTCAGGATATAGAGACAGATCAATTTGGAAAAGTTACAAGTTTCAAGATGCACGATCTTGTTCATGATCTTGCACAATTTGTTGCTGATGAAGAGGTTTGTTGCATTAAAGATGACTATGTTGCACCTGTTTTATTTGAAAGAAGAAGGATCCACCATCTGTCAGACCATCAGTGGAATCTACATTCAACCCAGTTGCATCAACTAAAATCATTGAAGACTTATGTAAAAAGCAGAACAACTGACGAACTTTCTTCTGACTTATTGAAATGTTATTCTTTACGGTTGCTTCAAGTAAGTCTAGTTAAAGAATTATCATCTTCAATTGGTGATCTGAAACATTTAAGATACTTGAATCTTTCTCATGGTGGTTTCAAAACTCTTCCAGAATCCCTCAGTAAATTACTGAATTTGCAAATATTAAAATTAGATTATTGTTATAATCTCCAAAAGTTACCTGACAGTTTGGTACGCTTAAAAGTCCTGCAACAGCTGTCTCTTAAAGGATGTGTGTCGCTGTCACGCTTGGCACCTCACATGAGGAAGTTAACTTCTTTAAGGAGTTTAACCATGTACTTAGTTGGGAAAGGAAGAGGGTTTCTTCTGGAAGAACTGGGACCATTAAAACTTAAAGGGAGCCTTGAGATCAAACATCTGGAGAAAGTGAAAAGTGTAAACGATGCCAAAGAAACCAATATGCCAAGTAAGGAGCTGAATAAACTGACTTTGACATGGGATAGATTCAGAGAGGAGAAATTTGTAGGAAATGATGAGGAGGTTCTTGAAGCCCTTCAACCTAATACCGACACACTTCGGTGTTTGAGGGTGGAAGGGTACCAAGGTTCCCGTTTCCCACAATGGATGTCTACCCCTTCTTTCAGGTATTTAACTTATCTAGAGCTGTTGTTCTGCGAAAACTGTGTAAAACTTTCTGAGTTGGGGAAACTACCTTTACTAAAGAGGCTAGACATAGTTGGGGCAAAATATGTAAAATACGTGGACGAGGAGTGCTACAATGGTGGTGTAACTTTCATGGCTCTGGAACATCTGTTACTTTGCTGGCTTCGGCGCCTTACAAGGTGTTAGGAATAGTCCAAGTGTGAGTCAAAAAGTCCCACATTGGATAGAAAAGACAAAGTTGAACACTATATAAGAATAAAGACCCATAACAACATTGCTTTAAGGTTTTAGGGTTGAAGTGGTGTCTAAGGTCTTATATGTGTAAGACTAATGTCATATAACCATATAGAACCGCAATCTCTCAATGACCATGCCATAACCATGTCTATAACCATGACCATAAACCAAAATTATATGAAAAATAACCAAAAAAGAAAAGTTGAACACTATATAAAAATAAAGATTACCTTAAGGTGGTTTTAGGGTTAAAATGATGTCTAAGGTCTTATATATGTGAAAAATATAAAATATATAACCTATCACAAGGCTATCACGTGAAAATGGAAAAAACCTGTTTCCACGCCTTTCCATTCTTGAAATCGACGAGTGTCCAAACTTCTTGGTAGAGGATGAGTCGCTGCAAGGGTTGCACTCTCTCAAGAAATTAGAAATGTACAATTGTACTAAGTTGAAAGTGGGGGCAGGTTTGCAATTGTTAACCTGTCTTGAGGATTTGACGATTGAGAGATGCGGCGAGGAGGTGGAAGGTTTACAACATATGACTGCCTTGAAGAAGTTAACATTAAGAGATCTTCCAAACATACAATTCTTGCCTGACTGCTTTGGAGACCTTCCTTTGCTTCGTGAATTACACATTGTCGGTTGTCGCAAGTTGTTGCGTCTTCCCACAAGCCTAAGCCTTAGCAGTCTCAATGAATTGAGAATTGTATTTTGCAATTCCGAGTTGAAGAAGCGATGTGAGAAGGAAATTGGAGAGGACTGGCCAATAATAGCTCACATTCCCCGTCTCCATGTCTAAACTTCCTGTGTACTGCTGCAGGTATGTTATGCATCCTATTGCAGGACCATTTCCCAAGACATAAAAAAGAAGCAAATTCTTAGTGAATAAGCAAAGGCGAATATTAAAGCCTAAAATGAAACCAGAAAAGCTATTTCGATTAGAAAAAACATCACATACAAACAAGAACACATTGTATAAGATATTTGTTCTGCTGTTTTGTTTTCCCTATGTTTATATAAGTCTAGGTTGTGCTTATCACTACTGCGATCCGACCTACTTGACCTCTGTTACTGAATGAAGAATATAACATAAAAATCCCAAAATCAGAGAAAAATCATCATCACCAGAGAATAACACCAGATGAAAATTTGTATAACACATAGACTACTCTCCCATGCCCTTGCTCTTTGACTCCAAGTAGTATAAGAAAAGCCAAATACAAGCTTAAAATGTATTTGATTCAGGCAAAGAATATCATAGACTTAGAGCTCATTATACTAACACTAACCTCTTGGTTATTCTTGGCGATGTGAAATTTTTCAAGACATGTTATTTTTATATGAGCCCAACAATAATCAATAATATCGTTTCTTTGTTCTTCGTAATGTTCAATTCATCATTGTAATACATTCTTTGAGGAGGGTATGTCAAAAGGACTTTCTTTTAACTATGAAAATAATTCTTTTCTATCTGATAAATTTTGCTGTTGTCGCCAAATTTTAGGATTTCTCCTCTCTTTCATTCCCATTACATAGCGGGTTAACTACTCAATTTAAAAATCTCCTCGTATGCTCCATATTTCATTTTATGCAGATTGCAGATTTCCATCTTATATATTAGTACACAACTTTTTTTATTCTTAAACTGATAGTTGTATACTAATTTGTGGTCACAATCATGTCCCTGCCACCTTCAAATCCAAAATTTCAAGCTTCCCGCATGCTGTTAGAAGATTTTAATGTCTCTTTTCTTCATGTTAGATCAAAATGAAGTTTAGTTTAAATAGTTTTAGCAAACATGTCATTATACAATGGTGAAATATATTTCTATTCTATGCTTCTTTGTTGATTTTACCTCTTAAGGTCTTTTATCAATATAGTAAAAAGTGTATTTGCATGATTTACTACTTCATTCATTCTATTTCCTGGTCATCTCATCAAATATATTTAAAATTGTGTTTGATGTTTGTCAACATCGTAAAGAGCCAGGGACATACAGTAAAGTCATTTGATTCGGTTTAAGAGAAATTCTTTAGTGTATGATAAATACAAGGCTTAAATACTTTTTTGGTCCTCATTTTCGTAGTGTTTGTTGCAGATGGTTCTCATTTTGACACAATATTTAAAATGGTTCTCATTTTTAGAGAATGTTTAAAATGGTCTTCATTTCCACAATTCGTGTTTTATTTGGTTCTTTTCTATAACACCGTTTAAATCATTAATGGAGTATTGTACATGTGGCACAGTTTGTATTAGGGTGTGTTACGTGTATGGTTAATTAATGTTAAATTTTAAATTTAGGGGAAATTTTGCAATTAGGAAAATTTCTTCATCTTTATCTTTCTTGAGCTCGGATTTGTAGAGGAAGCGGCTAATATTTACTATTTCATCATTGGATTGCAGTTGCGCTCTTCATTTCAGTTTTCCCGTTAATCATCATCAACGAGGTAGGCGGGTTTAGGATTTTCTGGGTTGTGTTTGCTCGTGGGGTTAGGGTTTTCGTAATTCTATTTTGGGGTTTGTTTTTCTTTCGATTGTTGTGATGTTCTGCATGTTTTCTAAATTACTTCCATGATTTTGTGTAGTTTGTGTCTGTAGATGGGGTTCAGTGGGGTATTATTTTAGTTGGTTTGTTTGTTGGTTGTCGGTGTTGGTGTAATGGTCCCCATTATATTTGTAATTGATTGCAGCCTCTTCTTAGCAACCCTCGGTGACTTTTCCAAATCATTAATCTGCCTCATTTGTGTCATCCTTTTCATCAACACTGCCATTTGAAAAAGTTGCAGCCCACATCATTGGAACCACCACTCTATAAATCAATAAATCAAAAATTAAAACCAATTTATTATTAACACAAAAATAAAAACAGATTGTACCCAAAATTTTCTACCAATATTCTTTGGAGTTCTTGCCATCCTCAAAGTTGTCATCTCTCCGCAGCTACAAATCAGGGTTAATTCATTTCTCGTTGAACCACCAACAGTGCACGAAGTGATACAATACGATTACCTCCAACGATTACAACCAGAGATAAAGGAAGAAGATTGGGACTGTAATAACATACCTATATAATGGGATTGCAGGAAGAAGAAGATTGCAGCAACACCAATTGGGAATGGAAGAACAAGATTGTCAAAACTCACCAACTGCCCAAACATTCCTTACCAAAACCCTAGCTCACTTATTTATCCATAAATATCTAATTACCACACATGTATAGTACACGTAACACACCCTAATACCTAATACAAATTGTGTCACTTGTACAATACTCCGTTAATAATTTAAACAACTTTACAGAAAAGGACCAAATAAAACACGAATTGCGAAAATAAGAACCATTTTAAACATTCGGTGAAAATGAGAACCATTTTAAACATTTTATCAAAATGAGGACCATCCCCAACAAACACTACGAGAATGAGGACCAAAAAGGTATTTAAGTCTAAATACGATAGATAATTATTGGCTCATGAGTACAACATGGCGATGTTTAAATGCTAACACATTGATGGAGGTTCTAGAAAAAACCTTGGTCATAAAAGTTCGTAAAAAAACATGGTTGGACATTATAAACTGCATAATTTCAATTATATGAGGGGCAACCCTATTTGTTTTCAGAACCAAATCAATTGCTTTAGTGGAAGACCGAGTCAACAGACTTCTAAAATGAACATCTTTTGTACATCACAAAAATATTTGGTAGTTTATGTTCCTATTATATTGAATAGTCTCACATAAATTGAAATTTAAGATGGTTTAAATATCTTTTTCTCTTTTCACCTTTTAAATATTTTTTCAAAGACAAAAACGTGATGAAACGAACAATATTTTTGATATATACTAATTGATGATGATCATTTCATTAAAATTTGTAAAGCTGTGGAAAAGATTAACAATATATCGGATATATTTTGATCGACAATAATCATTTCATTAAAACTTATAAAGTTGAGAAAAAGATTAATTTTAATTAATTAAAAACTCTTTCCTTCCTCGAGAACCCTCTCATTCATTCTCTTATCTGCACTATTATTATTTTGTGGACATTGTGTTCCTCTAGGGTTTTTGTCCCATGTGAGTCGGGTAAAGTAAGAAGAAGTGGACTAAATTTACAACTCTAATTATAATGCGAAGAAGACAAATATAACAAAACATCATGTGTGTTAAATACATACATGGAGTCTCATCTTCATGTTTGTTAAATACATACTCCCTAATAAAAAATATCTTAAAGTCCTTCCATGTAATAACAATGATTAATACAATCTTCTTCATTTTCTTCATAACGTCAGTGTTTGAAATCCCATTTTTCTTTTATAAATTTAACAACACAAACAAATATTATAAATTTATTAATTATTCAATTAATACCAAAGTAATTCATTGTCACTAGGGAAGGGAAGTTGACATACTTGAATATCATGTCATAAGAGGTTCTCATTATCCTCCTGAACATATACAAAGATAGAGCGCAAGCAACTCAACACGAAATTGAAGGAAAATAATTATGATTTTCAACAAAAAAACTATTAGGTTATCCAAGTGTGAGTCTAAGTCTCACATTGGCTATAAATGAGAAAGTAAAGCACTACATAAGGATAAAAAACAAATTTACGTGGTTCAGTCAACTCAACTGCACTCGTCTGAGCCGATTTTAACATCGGTTCTGATACAGAGGAGGTTTCACGGGGGAGAACAAACACCAATGAGACATGAGCCCAACAACATAAAACATTGATACCTCTCTCAACCCAAAACCTTAAGACAATAGGTTTAGGGGTATTTATCCTTATATAGTGTTCTACTTTCTTATTTATGGTCAATGTTGGACTTAAACTCATATTTGAATTCCTAACAAGAACTTTGTTGAGGCAATGCAAAAGAACATCATGAAAATTAGTTCTTTTCAATTTGCTATTCCAATATCAACAAAATGATTATAAAAGTGTGTTGAAAGTTGTTGAATATCTAAAGAAGCAAAATTATAAACAATGCTATAAAATCATTCCCCTTTAGCAAGAAGATCAAAGGAAAAGAAAAGGAAAACTAGATGGTTTGGAGGAGCATCGGTTCAAGGAGATCCACTTTACCATTCTGTCACATTTAAGGAAGAATGGACAATGAAACAAAATCTTGAATTTTACTGGCTAAGACATGTTTTTGAACAAGAATCTCAAGAAGAAGATAATGACAATAAATATGGTGAGAATGACCACGATATATATATTAAAGTGAGTTGATCATGACATGATTATCATTTGAACAAATATTACGATTTTGAGTATTAGATTAAAAATATAATCACAAAGAAACCTCAAAAAGCAAGTTTAAATTCCTAAGAACAAGTCTTAAATATCGAGGAGATATATCAAGGATGGGTTTTAAATTTTAATAAGTTTCTTAAGTATTACATATTTAAATAAAATAAATTACTTCTGATGACAAGACATTAAAAAACGTAAAGTTTAGTTTAAATCTTTTCATTTACAAATACACCATGAGTAAAGGGGATTGGAAATCTATGCATAATTGTTTTTGTAATCCTGGGTTATTTGTTAGTGTGAATTTGCTCTGATGGTAGAGTATTATCTTATAATAATATTAAAAAAAATTCTTCTCCATTTTTGTCTCGCCTGTATTTAATCAAAATTTATTCATCATTCACTCTCATATCTTTTCCATAGTTAATACTTTCACATACTAACATCCTGTATTTGACCAAAATTTATTCATCGTTCAGTTTGATAATTTTTCTTAGTTAATACTTTCAGAAACTAACATTCATTGTAATGGTGTTAATGCATTACTCATGTTTTAAAACATAGTGTAGTTATTATCACTGCAAGGCCAGATTGTTATTTAGTTTCTCATCTTTGTCTTTTGTTTATATTATCTGTACACCGACAAATGTTTTATCTCTAAGTTAGAACTCAGTTATAACCTGATGAAGCCAAGACGCTACCTGAAATTTATGTGTTATAAAATATAAGTTTCACTTTTTCTTTTCATATATGACGGCAAAAACTAGTAATCGTTTAGATAAAATTTGAGTTCTAACAATTCATGGATTGAAAGTCTAAAAAATTATATATGCACTGTCGCCATAAACTGTTGAGCTTGAAACAGTTACAACTGTTGCCAAACCTTAAGTATTTGAAATGGTAGTAGAGTTTGGAAGAATGTATTAGTCAATGCTTGTAGTGGCGTTACAAAACTGATGCCATCTGTCTTTACATCAGTTTTCACTGCACATTCAATATGAAGCCATGTAGTCTATATATTTTTATAGTTCTCATATGAAATGGAGTTGAATATGTGAAAGTTTTATTTCATCTTCATTCTAAATGGGCATATATACGGTTTATCTTATACCTTATACAGTTTGGCTGGTTTAATAGAGAATATATGATAAGATAATAACGTAAACTATGATCACCTGAGCCGGAATTGTTTATTTTTTCTTCAACCCAATTGATGCTCGCAGGAAATTTCTAAGTAGCAATAATGGAAACAAGTCATTAAACCTCAACTATCACGAACCATGTTCCATTCATTAATTTGCTGGCACGTATGGAAGAAAATTATTCAAAGCAGAGTATGCGATGTGGTGGACCCTGTGCATGATCGTTATGAATGTTAATTAATCAAACCAGAAGTGTGCACATTAAAAATACCAAAAATACATTTTTTTAGAGGGTAGTCGTTGACTTCCAAACCTTTGCAAAATCCCAAAACTTATCAATGCATTGCCATTTCTGAAGCATACAATCTCTAGCTTTTTCATCCTGTGACTCAGAACCTGCAAGATGGCTGAGGCTGTACTCAAAGGTGTGCTTGGAAGTTTGACCTCTCTGGCTGCAACAGAGCTGGGGTCATTTCTGGCTTTTAGAGGAGAAAAGGAAAAGCTTGAGAGCATGTTCACTGCAATCAAGGCTACTCTTGAATATGCTGAGGAGAAACAATTCTCAGACAAAGCTATAAAAGATTGGGTGGGAAAGCTGAAAGATGCAGCTTACGAGCTTGATGATATCTTAGACGAGTGTGTCTATGAACAATTGCTGCTGGAAGAAGAAGAAGAAGATGTCAGATGTTGTGTCTCGGAAATGGTACGAAGCTCTTCCTTATGCTCTTTTCATCCCAAGCATATCTATTTCCGTTACAAGATTGCAAAAAGAATGAAGATACTAAGTGAGAGATTAGATCGAATTGCTACCGAAAGGGACCAGCTTCGTTTGACTTCGATGATCCAAGAGGAAACCCGTGGAGTTTCTGAGTGGCGTCAAACCTTCTCACTTGTCAATGAACCAAAAGTCTACGGAAGAGAGGAAGATATAAAAACAATTGTAGAGTTTTTGGCAGGTGCTGCTTCTCGGGCTGAGAATTTACCAGTCTATCCGATCGTGGGTCAAGGTGGACTTGGAAAAACAACCCTGGCAAAACTCATCTACAATCACAGGGATCTCAAAGATTTTCAGTTAAAAATTTGGGTATGTGTTTCTGAAGATTTTGGTCTGGAGAGAATATTAAAAGCTATCATCGAAGCTGCATCTGAGGAGGTCTGCAAGAATTCTGGTCTGGAGCCAATGCAAAGAACACTTAGAAAGCTGCTTTCAGGAAAAAGATACTTGCTTGTTTTGGACGACGTGTGGGATGTTATGAATCAGAATTGGGAGGAGAATTGGCAGATGTTGAGATCTGTACTGGACTGTGGGGAGAAGGGTGCTTCAGTTTTGGTCACGACTCGCTTTTCAAATGTTGCAGAAATCATGGGAACAATAAAACATCCTCATAGATTATCAGAGCTATCCGAGTATTATTGCTGGGAACTATTTAAACATCAAGCCTTTGGAGCAGACGAGGTAGAACTGGAGGAGCTTGTGGTTATAGGAAGAAAGATAGTAAAGAAGTGCGGAGGAGTGCCTCTGGCGGCAAAGGCAGTTGGAGGTCTTTTACGCTTCCACAGAAACAAGGATAAGTGGCTCAATATTATGGAAAGTAACCTTTTAATGTTATCATCCAATGAAAAGTCCATAATGCCTGTCCTTAGACTAAGTTATCTGAACTTACCAGTTCAACTCAGACAGTGTTTTGCTTATTGTGCAATATTTCTCAAAGATGAACTCATAAAGAAACAATATTTAATTGAACTTTGGATTGCTAATGGATTCATTTCATCTGATGGAAGGTTAGATGCTGAGGATGTTGGTGATGAAGTGTGGAGTGAATTATATAGGAGATCACTTTTTCAGGATATAGAGACAGATCAATTTGGAAAAGTTACAAGTTTCAAGATGCACGATCTTGTTCATGATCTTGCACAATTTGTTGCTGATGAAGAGATTTGTTGCATTACAGACGAGGATTGTGCACCTGTTTTATTTGAAAGAAAAAGAATCCACCATCTGTCAGACCATCGGTGGAATCTTTATTCAGCCCAGTTGGATCAACTAACATCATTGAGGACATATCTAAAGAGAACACGAAGTAAGGAACTTTCTTCTGATGTCTTGAAATGTTATTCTTTAAGGCTGCTTCACGTAAATCTACTTGAAGAATTATCCTCTTCCATTGGTAATTTGAAATATCTAACTTACTTAAATCTTTCTCGCGGTCGTTTCAAAACTCTTCCAGAATCTCTGTGTAAATTACTGAATTTAAAGATATTGAAATTAGATTACTGTCAGAGCCTCCAAAAGTTGCCTGACGGTTTGGTACGCTTAAAAGCCCTCCAACAACTGTCTCTTAAAGTCTGCAGGTCCCTATCAACATTGCCACCTTATATAGGAAAGGTAAATTCTCTAAGAAGTTTATCCATGTACTTTGTTGGAGAGCAAAAGGGGTTTCTTCTATCAGAACTGGGACTACTCAAGCTTAAAAGAGATCTTGAGATCAAACATCTAGAGAGAGTGAAAAATATAAATGATGCCAAAGAAAGCAATATGTCAAGTAAGCAACTGAATAACTTGATGTTGAGATGGAGGACAGTTAGAGAAGGGGAACTAGAAGGAAATGATAAGGAGGTTCTTGAAGCCCTTGAACCTTGTACCGAGACACTTCAGAGTTTGAGAGTGGAAGGGTATCAAGGTGTTAGTTTCCCACAATGGATGTCTAGTCCTTTTTTCAAGAATTTAACTTCTCTGGAACTGTGGTCTTGCACAAACTGTATAAAACTTCCTGTGTTGAGGAATCTGCCTTCGCTGAAGAGGCTACAGATAACCGAGGCAAAATATGTAAAATACGTGCAAGAGGAGTGCTACGATAACGATGTAGGTTTCATGGGTCTAGAATATCTAACACTCCGAAATCTTCCGAGTCTAATAAGGTTATCAAGTGAGGATGGAGAAAACCAGTTTCCGTGCCTTTCCACACTTGACATTGAGGATTGTCCTCACTTTTCACTGCAAGGGTTGCCGTCACTCAAGTGGTTAAGAATGAGCAGGAATCCTAAGTTGAAGGTGTGCCCAGGTTTGGAATGTCTACCCTGTCTTGAGGATTTGATTATTATGAGATGTGGAGAGGTGGAAGGTTTACAACATATGACTGGCTTGAAGAAGTTAGCATTAATTAATGTTCCAAAGGTATCCTTGCTCCAAGAATTACGCTTTGAAGACCTTCCCTTGCTCCGTGAATTACACATTATTGGGTGTTACTCGTTGATGCGTCTTCCAACAAACCTTAGCCTTAGCCGTTTGGAGGTATTGTGTATTAAAGATTGTGATCCTGAGTTAGAGATGCGATGTGAGAAGGAAAACGGAGAGGATTGGCCCATAATAGCTCACATTCCCCATGTTTATACACGCCAAATATTATGATTGGTGTGCCTGCATTGCAGATATGTATTGTTGTCCTGTTCCTCATAAATACAACAAACAGAGTAGTTTTACTTCATATGGTTTGAAGATTGATAGCAGGTCAATGATATTTGATAAATATTTACATCTATTTCACACTAGATTCAGTATTCTTTACTTTCCTTTTTTTTTTCTTTATAGGTATAAGAGTTCATTTTATTTTATGTTTATTTTACCTTTAAGATGCGGGTGTCGAAATTTTTGTTTATAGTATTTGCTGTGCACTTTCAGAGTTGAGGACCTGTGTTTGTATAATTTGAAGACGATGTGTTTTTCACTATTATAGCGATTTGCCAGGCATCTTTTGTTTTATTTGTATTTCAACTTAGGAAAACTCAAGAAATAAAAAGCGATTTCTATAATTTATCTATACATTTTTTTTTTCGATTTATCTTTTAAACTACTGTTATTTTAAATTAAAATAGTTACATTACCATTTTTACATTTTAAATGATTGATAATTTAAATTTAACTGTCTTTAAAATTAAAATAATTATCTCCTTATTTTATCAATTTAAATAATTATTTCAATAAATTAATTGTTTACAATAAAAAAATAGTTTCCACTATTCTTAATAAAGAAAAAAAATTACACAAATTTTTAACTTCTTTTTTTAATTTTATTATTTAAGTAATTATTTTTTGTTAAACTCAAATTACTACTCCTAATAAAAAAACATCACTATAAACAAAACCCTTCGATAATAATTAAATTTAATAATAAAAAATAATTAATTATTATGATGACCAATTTAAATATTAATTTATAAATTAAAAATAATTAATAATTAAATTAATTTTAAAAAGATATAATTATCTTTAAATTTGTAATTAAAATAGTTTCCATTATAAATTATGAATTAATCTTTAAGTTCTTGAGTATCATTAACATTAGTTAATTAAATTTTAAAAAATTAATTTTTAGATTGATCTCTGAATAATTAAAGATGTTGATGTCTTATGAAGCAGTTTTTTTTTTTTTTTTCAGTTTTCCTACACGCAGACAAGAACTAGTAATATTTCCTTCAGATAAATGTTTTTAGTCCTAACCATTTAATGATGGAAAGCATGGAAATTTATGTGTACTGTCGCCATAAATTATTGATTTGAAACAGTTATAACGGTCGCCTAACCTTAAGTATTTGGATGGTCGTAGTAGGGCTTTGGAAAAAATGTTTTGGTTAATCCTTGCAGTGGCCTTACAAAACTGATGCCGTCTGTTTTTACATGAGTGTTCGCTGGACATTCAATTTACATGAAACCAAATAGTTTATACATTTTTATATAAAATGGAATTGAAAACACAAACGTTTTGTTGCATCTTCACTCCAAATGGGTATATGTACAGTAAAACTCACTTACTTTACTATCTTTATTTTAAAGGACTGCTCTAAATAAGTTGGGTCTAGGGCTGGTCCATAAGAAACAAAGTCCCTAAAGAAACTGAAACACTTTCATTCTTCTCACTTTTAGAAAAATAGCCTCCTTTCTCTTAGAACAGTAATGTTCCTCTGCTAGATTTGGGTTCATCCAAGTTCAACTGACTTCAACCCATTTCTTTCACTCACGTAAGTTACTTTCGATACATACTCTCCTTTTTAGTTTAATCTTCGTGCTTGCCGTTAAGGTTCCTCGTAATAATCTCGTGCTTCCTCTGTATTGAGATTTTCAGCTCTCTTAAATATGCTTTTGGAGTTGTCTTGCTCATTCGCTTAAGGGTCGGGTCGTTTTGACTAGCTCTTTCCAGGCAAGGGAAGCTAGGGTTTATTTTTTAAAGTTATTTTGCCGATTTTTGGTCTGTTGTATGGTTGTGATGCTTGAATGAGGTTGTTGGTCAAATAAAAATGTATGATGTGCAAGTATGTTTGATTGATGTGACGCTACTTTTTTTCTACACTACACACTTTTCAAAAAATGAAGATTTCTACTACGTTAACCGTTGGATCGAGCTGAAATTTTAACAGCTGATCCTTAACACATAATTCTTGACTTTGACTAGTCGGATCTTTAATCGGAGCTCTGTAGTGAGAGAAGTTTTTATCGCAAGGTCACTGAATTTGTGTTGTTGACAGCACTGCACACTTTTCGTAAAATGAAAGTTACTACTTCGTTCGTTGGATCGAGCTGATATTTTAACAACTGATCCTTAACACATAGCTTTTGACTTTGATCGGTCCGATCTTGAATCAGAGCTCTGTAGTGAGAGCTGTTTTTATCGCAAGATCGCTGTAGTTTGGTTGTTTCTCTAATCTTGAATGTTTATTACTGGCTTGAATCTAATTGTTATATTAAAAGCATGTGATAAATGATTATGCATGAATGATGTGATTCATGGATTGTGGATGATGGGTTTGGTATTAACTTGGCATGTGATTTAAATGAGATGGTTGGTATCAAGGAGACATGGTATTGATATGAAATACAAATATATATTCACTGTTTGGGAAGAATGAGTTAGTATGGATTCAACATTTGGTTATGAATGAGAATGGGTTGTAAAGGTTGGCATTAGATATTGTGTATGGTAAACATTACTTGATTGATTGAACATGATTGGTCTGTGGTCAGTGCGTAATTCCTTGAAATCTCTAGGTGGGATTTCAAGGTCGTACTTCAGTAGTCGGGACGTAATTCTATGGCCCCTGTTAGTGGGTGTCCATGGTGGTGCCTCATCTATATAATTTGATAAGGATTCAAGGTAAGGATTGCATCCTGACGCTCTAAGGAGTCAGTTAGTCTCACTTAGAGCGGACTGACTCATGTGGTGAGAGTAGGAGGAGGCCTGAAATTCATTAAGGGTTAACATTGTGTGTGAGGGAATTGATTCATTGTAACACTTGTAACAAATAGCTCGGGGTGAGTAGTTCAGGGGTGAGCAGAAGTATCACCACAAGTGCGAGCATCCGTTGAATCCGACCAGATTATATGTATCCGGATGAGTCGAGTCGAGTCTTAGTGTATTGATTGGGAGGTCATAACATGCTTGGATGATGTATGTATATTGGACTGTGAAAATATATCTGATTGCATGATAAAATCTTTTAGGCTCTAGCTTACCCTTTTGCTTGTTTGATTGCCTTGTTGTTCTTCTACCATTGCGATGATCATCAATTTATTGATGGGAGCAAATGCGAGAGAGGTACTCAACAGAGAAGGATGGTTTCGCTGCACAGTCTACCCGTGCTACACTTCATGTCTCTTTGGGTTTTTCTTTAGGGCGAAGGCCCGTGTATTGTATTGCCCTTAAGGTTTTATTTCGAATACTGGCTATCTCTTATTGCTTTTGGGCTGTAGGTATTGTAGGCATTGTAGTGAGCTTTAGTATTTACTTTTAAGTACCTTGGATAACTGTAAGGAGCGATTTTATACTCCGCAACTTACTCCCTATACCTTCTAGGATTAGATGGTTAAATAGACATATGATAACAACATAATAAATTATGATCACCTGGAATTGTTTGTTTTTTCTTCAAACCAATTGTTGCTTGCAGGAAATTACAAAGTAGCAATAATTGAAAGAAGTCATTGACCCTGAAGATCACGAACCACGTTCCATTCATTAATGTGCGGGCACGTCACCTGATGCAAGTAAATTATTCCAATTAAGAGCTGTGTGGGGTGTGGTGGACCATGTGCATGATCGTTATGCATGTTGATTAATCAAACCAAAAGTGACTGCATATTAAAATTACCAAAAATACATTTCGCATAAGGTAGTTGTTGTTGACTTCCAAACCTTCGCAAGATCCCACAACTTATCGTTGCTGCCATTTCTGAAGCATGCAATTTCTCATACATTTTTATCCTGTGTCTCAGAAAGAACCTCCAAGATGGCTGAGGCTGTACTCAAGAGTGTGCTTGGAAGTTTGGCCTCTCCAGCTGTAGCAGAGCTTAAACCATTTCTATGTTTCAGACGAGAAAAGGAAAAACTTGAGAGCATGTTCACTGCAATCAAGGCTACGCTTGAAGATGCGGAAGAGAAGCAATTCTCAGACAGAGCTATAAAGGATTGGGTGGGAAAGCTGAAAGATGCAGCTTACGAGCTTGATGATATTTTGGACGAGTTTGCTTATGAACAAATGCGGCTGGAAGAAGAAGAAAGTGAAAAAGTCAAGTGTTGTATATCAGAAATGGTACTACGCTCTTCCTTAGCCTCTTTTCTGTTGGGAATAGTCCAAGTGTGAGTCAAAGTCCCACATTGATAGAAAAGACAAAGTTAAACACTATATAAGAATAAAGACCCATAACAACATTGACTTAAGATTTTGGTGTCAAAGTGGTGTCTAAGGTCTTATATGTGTAAGACTAATATCATATAACCATATAGAACCACAATCTCTCAATGACTATAAACCAAACTATATGAAAAAAATATATATAAAAAGCCCAACATTTTCATCCCATGAATCTTTATTTCATTTGACTTCCACGATTCAAGAGGAAACCCGTGGAGTCCCTGAGTGGCGCCAAACCTTCTCATTTATCACTGAACCAAAGGTCTACGGAAGAGAGCAAGATATAAAAAAAATTGTAGAGTTTTTGGCAGGTGCTGCCTCTCGTCCTGAGAATTTACCCGTCTATCCGATCGTGGGTCAAGGCGGTCTTGGAAAAACAACACTGGCAAAACTCATCTTCAATCACAATGATCTCAAAGATTTTCAGTTAAAAATTTGGGTATGTGTTTCTGAAGATTTCGGTCTCGAGAGAATATTAAAAGCTATCATCGAAGCCGCATCTGAGGACGTCCGCAAGGACTTGGGTCTGGAGGCAACGCAAAGAAGACTTAGAAAGCTGCTTACAGGAAAAAGATATTTGCTTGTTTTGGATGACGTGTGGGATGTTATGAAGCAGAATTGGAAGGAGAATTGGCAGGTGCTGAGATCTATACTGGACTGTGGGGAAAAGGGTTCTTCTGTTTTGGTCACCACTCGCTTCTCAAATGTTGCAGAAATCATGGGAACAATAAAACATCCTCATATGTTACCAGAGCTATCCGTATATTATTGCTGGGAATTGTTTAAACACCAAGCCTTTGGAGCAGACGAGATAGAACAAGAGGAGCTTGTAATGATAGGAAGGAAGATAGTAAGGAAGTGCGGAGGAGTGCCTCTCGCAGCAAAGGCACTTGGAGGTCTTCTACGCTCTCACAGAAATAAGAATAAGTGGATTAATATTTTGCAAAGTAACCTTTTGACGTTATCACCGAATGAAAAGTCCATAATGCCTGTCCTTAGACTAAGTTATCTGAACTTACCAATTGAACTCAGACAATGCTTTGCTTATTGTGCAATATTTCCCAAAGATGAACTCATAGGGAAGCAATATTTAATTGAACTTTGGATGGCTAATGGATTCATTTCATCAGATGGAAGGTTAGATGCCGAAGATGTTGGTGATGATGTGTGGAATGAATTATATAGGAGATCACTTTTTCAGGATATAGAGGTAGATGAATTTGGAAAAGTTACAAGTTTCAAGATGCATGATCTTGTTCATGATCTTGCACAATTTGTTGCTGATGAAGAGGTTTGTTGCATTACAGACGAGGATTATGCACCTGTTTTATTTGAAAGAAAAAGAATCCAGCATCTCTCGGATTATCGGTGGTGGCTCCATTCAACCCAATTGCATCAAGTAAAATCTTTGAGGACTTATATAAAGAGCAAAGCAACTAAGGAACTTTCTTCTGACATGTTAAAATGTTATTCTTTACGGCTGCTTCACGTAAGTCTACGGGAAGAATTGTCGGCTTCCATCGTTGATTTGAAACATCTAAAATACTTGAATCTTTCTTGTAGTGATTTCAAAACTCTTCCAGAATCACTATGTGTTGGGTATTGGGCTCCCTTCCTATGTGGAGAAAAGGCCCAAAATTTGAGAAGCCCATGTCTCACTTAAACCTAGTGGAGAGGAGGCTATAAAATAAAGAGAGAGGCAGAACAATAGAGTAAGA
>Ga0214544_1002733_pt1 | contig 36879 bp, 24 predicted proteins | sample CNSS3metaG_FD_160074 | JGI IMG/M metagenome (GOLD analysis project Ga0214544, IMG submission 160074) | Root nodule microbial communities from cowpea collected in UCLA plant growth center, Los Angeles, California, USA - CNSS3 | ecosystem: Host-associated > Plants > Roots > Nodule | place: USA...
TATATATATATATATATATATATATATATATATATATATAAAAGTCTAATGTCATATATATAGAACTACAATCCCCTCCATGACTATAACTCGTATCAGGGAAATATATAAACCCAACATTATATTTATACGATGTGAAACTTAGAACTAGACTTAAACATTATGTTGGTTGTTTAAATTGATAAATATAGATGAGGCGAAATGAGTATAGAATTTATGATATAGCAGGGCATGCCGCAAATGGTGGCAAAACTACGTCTTTATTGGTGCCATTGCTATCTTTCTCAAATCTGTCTCAGCAGCCCAACACGCTTTCTCTATACTTACATTACACCCCACATTCCATCTCTTTCTCAGGGTCATTTTCACTGTCTTTAGCCCAACCTCAATAGTGATCACAATAAATAAAATGCTAAACAAAAACTGAAAAAAAATTGGTACAATCAAACACTTCACCACTACAGTGTTGTGGGGGGTATATTTGAACTGCTTCTGAAGTTACTTACCTGTATTTGATCAGATACCAACAAGTTCACTTTTACAGTAAAATTAGACCGTTATATATTTTGATGCAATGACAAATGTTCCCTGTTCCTCAGATGTTATGGGACTGAGACCTAGCTAGGGGTTTAGGGTGGTCATTGTTGTGGCTTTGTATTTATGTTTTCATACACATGCACATGCAGCAGGGTCTATATACCACTGTGTACCAGTACACAAAACAAGCCCTTATGCAGGGTAAGTCCACTTTGGTGTACATAATACTATACATAATTAAAACATTGACTTTGCTTCAACATGTGTTATTTATTGTTCAATAAAACTTTTCCCCACACAAAGTTCTTCCTTTTTTCTTTTTCACCATTTAGTTTAGCTTTTTCACCTTTTTTCTACCCTCATGAGCCCTTATACTGTACATAATCTTTTTACATGTTTTTTATAATGATAAAAACAAACCAAATATATCCTATTGCATGATGTTAGACATAACTGGCAATAGAAAACAAAAAGGTAACACTGATTGGATATTACCGGTCTGAATCTCAATCTGTTTAATAGTTGAAGATGGGAACCTTCCACGAAATTGAGAGAACACATGGGTGGGACACTCTAGTCTCTAGAGAAAAATTTTCAGCATAAAAATTGGACACAGTAGATCTCAAATATCCAAGTAAAGTAAAAGATAACAATATCTACATTATTCCATTGGGAATTTGATGTATCAACAAGTTAACTGTGAAGTACAGGCAAAGTGCAAATGCATTATTGGAGATAGAAACTAATGGATATATAGAACTGCATGTAGTTTGAATAATAGAGTTTGCAGAAACGTATTAGTGAATAAGTTGAGTTACAAACCATAATGCAGAGTTTTTCTTTTTCTTTTTCTTATTACTTCACTATCTACATGATACCTTCAAAATCGATACGTAATGAAGAATGAAGAAAATGATGTAGTGCCAAGTTGCATATATTTGTCTGAAGTTGAACTTTGTGTTGTGTTCTTTAAATTATATTGAATCTTTTATGGTCCAGAGAAATCAAACCCTCATGTGTAGGTGTGTGAACGACCTAGGGAGAGAGAAAAGAAAGGCATGGACAAGAGAGTAATGGGAGAAGATATTTTGTGTTTTTAATATTTATTTTTGTTTCTGAAAAGGGACATTGAGAATTAGATTAATGTAGGAAGGAGAAGACACATGATGAATGTTTTGCCAAGTTGGCGATGGAGCAAGGCAGTTATAACTTGCAAGAGGGAGTTGTGAATGTCAGTGGTCAGAAGTGTTTTGTGGCTGAAACCAAAAGAGAGAAAAAGAGGCATTAATAATGCAGAGAGGACCATCTCAGCACAGACACACTCTTATTTTCTCTGCTGGTCCTCCTGCAAAAGGAAAACCAGCTACTCTCAAACTTATTTTTCAGCCTTGTGTTCAGATAAAGCTTGTTTGAGGTGGATCTTGCAGTAGATAATTTTTCTCCAAGTCTTAGTGTTAGTAGAAAAAACTTCCTTTTTTTTGAGTATGTTGATAGACATACATAAGTTAGATGCAGTTATAAATGCAAAACTTGTTGTGTTCAATCAAATTTAAATTTTACTTTAAGTTATAATAAAGTTTTGCATTAAAGTACTTAAGCATAGGTTACAGTGATTTACAGCAAGAGCTTAATCTGCTTATACTTCTTGGGTCGACATGTGAAACTTCACTTCAATTCTGTAGAATAACACAAAAAATGAAAGTGAAACTAGTAAGTTTTGTGGAAGAGATTTGTATGTTGATAATTTGAGAGATAAGCCTATAGGAAAATAGCAAACACCAGTAAAAAAACACTTTTTATAATGATTTATTATATTGGTTCTATACACCAGTATAAAAGGTAATACTGTTATAAATATGATGAGATTTTCAGTATCGGTTAAACCCTTACACCAGTATAAAAGGTAATACTGTTGTAAATATGATGAGACTTTCTGTATCGGTTAGACCCTTAAAGTTGATAATGTGATTTTATTAGTGCAAGAAATAATTGAGAAGGACTAGAGTAGTGTAAAGTGAGGCTATTAGTGTTGCCATTAATCAAATAAATGTAATACAGTTAGGCAGTTTTTTGGTCTCTGTCAAGTTGAGAGGGCATGTAAAAAAGTGTATGAGCTTTTGGAAAAGAGAAAGGGTTGTAAGGGTAGTAGTACTTGCAGGGTTATTGTCTAGGTCTGCTCATGGCCACAACCATCATTTATGCCCTGTCTTCATCATTAACAACCACTTTGCTTGTATTGGCTTAAAACCATGGTCCTTCCACCAATCCAACTTCTTTTCTGGTTTTTCTTATACTATTAATTAACACAATTGCTTTAATCCTAAAATACTCTTTCATTTTTTTTCTAAGATAAGGAATCATTTATTGTGATGATCATTTGAAAGTGATGAACTTAATGAATATTCAAAATGTAAACAAACTTCAGCTTAAAGATTGAGTGAGTCAGTTACAACTTTCATTGGACTTACCAGAGACATTTAAAATATGAACGTTCTCCTTAGACAACATTTAAACCTTATCAACTGTTTTTCTTTTCTCAACCAAAGAAACTTTATTATCAGTATTATTACAGATTCGAATTTTATCATCAGCATTGTGCCATAGACGTTGGAAGTTCCACTGAAAAGAATGGAAATTGTGGGAGGTTTCATCATAGTTCATCTTCCTTGACATGATTTACTCTATTCATGGTTTAAAAGAACATATTTACAGGCTACAAAAGTGAGGAAACTTGACATGATTTTGGTTCCTGTACAATTATACAGGTGAAAGAAAAATTGTGAATTAACACTTTTATACCACTTGACATTTAGAGAGATGAAAAAAAAAGAAAAAAAATGTAAATATAATAAACATTATACGAGACAAAAAAGATAAAAAATGTCCACAATAATCACTGTAGAAAATCTTACAATGTGATTGCCTTCTTTCATTTTCTAGCAAGTTGGGATTGTTTAAAAGTTAAGCCAAGCCGTACAGTGTTAACCCGTACAACAATGGTACTGTCCATTAACTTTTTTTTTTCTTTTCTGAATAATACACAGTTTTCCAACAGAAAAAAACTAAATTCTTAAAAAATTGTGAGTTTAATACTTTAATCTGCTCGCTGCAACAATGAATTCTTTTCTAACTTGTGATCCTTATACTACTAATAATGTCGCAGATCTTGGTTGTTTGAATTTGAATTAAATGGAAGGTTTGTGTGTGACTTGGAAGAGTAGAACATAGATGATGAAGTGGTTTTCATTGACATAAAACTTCTCTCACAGGGTATATTATATAGAAACCTCTGCGAGGAAAACTTGAAACATTTGTACAGTTTTTCTACCATGAAATCTTCATGGAAACAAAGTTAGAGTCGCACAGTTGACTTCATAACAGGTTGTTCCGACAAACCCACAAAAAAGACAAGAAAAGAATGAGATGGATTTAGAAGTAGCAAATGAAGAAGAATGTGAATGAGAGGCCAATGAAGAAGAGAGGCCAATGAAAACGGCAATGACGAAGGGAGAAAAAAGAAGCAAAAAGTGGTGCTTCAACTTGGCCATCCTCTTCAGTCAGAACCATAGTGTAAAATAAACCTCGTCCTCGTCCTCGTCCATTGTCTGTTTCATCTCAACGAGGATGTTAGAGACCTGAAGACAACTTCTTCGCAAGGAATGGTGAGACCCATCTCGTGATCGAAGCCAAACTCTTCTTCGGCTTGTCGAAGGAGGGATTGGAACTCAGGGTGAGCGAGGAATGAGATTGGCACAATGTACCTAGTTCTGTTTTCACCCACATAAACAGCAAAGTGGCCTTTTGGGACATCATCGGGGTGGCCATCATCCTCGTACCCGTTTTTCTTTCCTAGGCTTGAACACCTCTTGAGGATCTGCTTCAAGACTGCATGTTGTGGAAGCTTGTTTGATTTTCTGATGGCCATGTTGTTGAGTGGTTGAGATGTGATGAATGAGATGAGAAGAGAGAGTGAAGAAGAAGATGTTGATGATGATGATGAAAAATAAGAAGGGTGATGAGGGGGTATTTATGGAGAGGTTGAAAAGAGGGTGATGTGGAGGGAGTGTGGGGTAGGAGGCAAATTAAAGGGCAGACCACGGGTGTTTTGGGGTTTGTGTATTTGTGCAAGGACATGGTGGGAGCCAATCCCATTGGCTATACTGTTCTATGTTGGTCCTCCTCACGGCAACATGGTCCCAGTTTCACTCTACTCCTCCTTCAATTCTTTCCCTACTTTTCAACCTTCTTATTCACCTCTCTTCTTTGCTGGTTTGATTCTGCATACAACATATTCTAAATGATGTAGTCAGCACCAAATACACATACATGTAAGTCAGATAATTAATTAACAATTAAGAGATTATAATACCTTAAACTCATAGATTATGTCTCACCTACCGAGCTTAGCTTCATTCAGGTAAAAACACATGTAAATAGTGTAAAAAAGACACTATTTGCTATATATGATTTTTATACTAATTATTGCATGTATTACCTCTTACGTTATACTGACTTAGTGTCTGAGTGTCTTTGCAGCTAACTTGATCCATAAACTTAGAAGATCTCAACTGTGTTGGAAAGAGTGTGGAAACATCCTCAGAGGAGAAGTGCAGCTTGGACATGTGGATTAGACCTTGCAAGAACCTTGGACAACACTATTCTACTCTTTCAATCTCAGTTTTCTCTCAATAACCCTTTTATGCACAAAGTTTTATGATTACTTCTCATATTTGTAACCCTTCCTGAATTCACAATCATGAAAGAGGGTTACTTTTAAATTGCATGATGATATTTGATTCACACTCAAAATGTTCGTCTACTAGTTAGGAAAAGAAAGGAGATCCATTAATGGTAGTAAACCAGGTTTCTTAATAAAGAGTAATTATCAACAACATATAAATAATTGAGGTCACAAAAAGAAAAATAGAAAAGTATTGGTGAAAAAGAAAGTTGTGTATCACAGTTTTAAGAAACATATAATAGTTTCATTCCGTAAGGTACTGAAGAACTGGTTAAGAGAACGTGTGGCTTATATAGAGTCCCCGGAATTTGGTACATCTTATATGTAAGACCCTTTTTATTTTGATTGTATACATAAAAACTTTGATTTTGATTTAGTGCTGCTAACTGTGCTAACTAGTAACTCCACTGACGCAAATGATCGTAAACACAATTCGTTATTTTAGAGCGTAAATGTTGTGTGATTGAAGGAGAAAGTGAAGGGAATTTAGAAGAATTTTTGAATGGAATGATGCAGAGTTTCTATGAAATCATGAAGACACGAGTCTGGTCCTGGTGATGGTTTGGCCATTCTGGTTGTTCGGGTTGTGATACTGACGAGTGAGAAGTGATAAGTGACTCATGCAACAGAAACCCATGTGTGTGTTGCACTGTTATTCGTACTTTACAGGTTTTGGATTCGGTTTCATAACTCTACCTCCAAGTTCAAGTGTAACTAACACCTGCCACAGCAAACTACTGAAACATTTCGAAACATATAGCCTAAACACTCTGGTCCTTTTGTCGCCCATTTCATCCAATTCACATGACCACCAAAGATTAGGTATTTTTGGATAATAGCTTAATCTAGTATTTACCTAATCAAATTTTACCGCACCAATAAAAACTTCATCTTAATTTTTTTTTTCAAATAACATAACACAAAGAAAGCAATTAAATTAAATAAGAGTAACACATTCTCTTTAAACCAAATGAGATTTAGGATATGAAGTTAAGACACACCTTACAAATAATATTTTTTCGTGTTTAACATGTATTGGAACCGACGCATATATAACACTCATACGATATGTATTTGTAAAGTGTCTAATTTAAAAGATTTTTTTTTTTTGTCTTTGACATAATTTTAACATTACTCTAGTATAATGTTAATAAGAATAAATGCGATGATTTTCTAAAAATATTAACTTGTAAATTTATTGCATAAATTGCTCTTATGATTATTAAAATAAAGAATAAATATGATATGATTACTATTTTTCACCTTGGGATATTAGATAAATGAATTAGATTCATTTTCATATTAGGTAACAATATGTTTAGATTGTTATATTTGATTAATCTTGTTTATGGACAATTTTAACTCTATAAATATTGATTGTTAAATTAAATCATTTATAATGATCTTATATATATAGATTCATGTTTTCACGTCCCACGTTCTATAAACTATATCCTTCAAAGTGTTCATGTCCCGTGTCTGTGTCATGTCCGTGTGAATATCCGTTCCACATATAGAAAAAAAAATGTAATGTTGTAATAAGAGTAATTTGTTTTCCTAGACGCTTCATCACCTTCCAATTTCTAGAAAAAAATGATTATCATATATATATATATATATATATATATATATATTGGTTGGAGCATAGTAGCCTAATTGATCCCTATCTGCTATGCTGATTAATTAAGAAGCTAATTAATTTAGATAAAATGATGCATAAGCAGCAGGCTAAGCTGTCGATGGAAGGTGCAGTTGTCATGGTCAACAACGTGGTTGGTTGGTTAGTTGTTTTCACCGAAGACATTGGTATTTATTAGAGGAAAGAGTATAGAAGGATAGGCTGAATGTGTAACAACAAAAGTAACCGAAAACTCAATTGTGATTGTGAATGATGCAAGTGGGGGTGAATTTACTAAGGTTTGGGAGTGAGAATTTGGCATGAATCCCAACATTATAGTTCCATGTTCAATCCAGTGACAGAGAGAGATGTGGTAGCATTTAGATTCCTTTGGACCATGTAATCCGATGTAGCAGAGTTCATGGTTGGACGCAATGCTTAGTGCACTCAGAAATCAGTGTCTCAACAATGCAGGGCTTCCCATGTGGCCCTGCCTAAGCCATCACCACTAGATAACATTTTTGTGTAATAAGACATAAATTATATTCAATGCGCACCACTATTTAGGTTTAACCTGCACCACCTTGCTTCTTTACCTCACCTTTCTTTCTTTCCCATGCCCACATTAATAAATTCATCTTATTAATAATATTATTCAGTCACCCTTATCATATACGGTAGTGTCCGGCATTTTAGTCATCTGTCCTCCCATTTCTGTCTCTCTCAATGCCAAACCCCATGCTAATTTGTAGGACATCAATAACATCCATTCACAAGCACACATTCAACCACCTAAACCAATACCCACACAACATTATTACCACCACCCTTTGGTGGAAGATTCACCGGAAAGATACAAAATTAACGAGACACGAGTCTAACTCACTTAATGTATTTATGTCACTTCTAATGCAAAACACAATGAATTTATGAGTTTTGTTCCTTATACAAATATTAGGAAATGAACTTTAAATCTAATCCAGGTTCACAAAACCAACTGTTGGAAGTTCTACATCGACTAGAGATAAGGCGAATTCACAATATATAAATGAGGTGCAAACTCACCTTACAAGCCGGTTTTGTGGGGTTGAGTTAGGCTTTAAACCCACTTCTAACATGGTATCAGAGTTAGGTTAAAGGCTATCCTAGCAAACCGCTATCGGACCACTAATTGTTCCATGTATGAGATGAATATACCTTGGCGTGAGGGGGTGTGTTGGAAATCCCATATCGAATAGAGATAAGGCCAATTCAGAATATATAAGTGAGGTGCAAATCTCACCTTAAAGCCGGTTTTGTGGAGTTGAATTAGACTTATAATTGAATTTATATAACTAAAACGTTTTCTTTTGATCTGTTAATGTCCTTGTAAAACTGGACCTTAGGAAAGCGAGGGATTTTATGGATTTGGTGGTATAGAGAAAATTGAGAAAGAGGAATGATGGGAATGGATGTGATGGAAAAAGTAAGGTGGAGAAAGAAGAGATGAAAAATTGGATAGTTGTGTCGGTTTGTTTGTAAGGAAGAACGTACCATAATAGTAGCAGTTGTAGCAGCATATGAAATGAGTATAAATGAAAAAGAGAAATGTATTACAGTGTAAGGTAAGGTGTAGATGGGAAACCAGATAAACGGATGTCGCATTCCTTGGACAGAGGGTTCATGTTCTGTGAATGAGATTAATTGGAGAAAGAGATGGAATTAAAATTAGGGAGAGAGAGTTGAAAGGCCCACCATTTTCACCAAAATGCGGTGCTCTGAGGAGCAAATCAACGAAGGGGATGTTCTTTTAAGTTGATGGAGACTTAACCTTTACTTTGGCACATGAAGGCCATGTTACTCTTGCTCCCAAAATCCACTTGCTAAGGCCCTGTTTCTCAGATCATTCCAACCACTTGAAAACGCCCATCTTTACTCACATGCCTAACCTCTATTTTTTTTACTTTCCAATGCAACCAACCTCAACCCTCAACACCCTTTTTTTTCTTCTTCTTTACTGTCACACCAACTCTTCTTCTCATTGTTGTGTGAAATAGTACATTCTTCGAATCAATTTCCAAGTTAGTTTTGTATATTACAGACAGGTTTTATAGAATCGAGTTAGGTTTAAAGTTTGTGTTTTAAGATGGTCTCAGAGTAATCCGAAACCTATTTTAACGAGATTTATTGTTTGTTGAACTTATTGTGCCACCCACTATCAGATCACTATAAGACTATTCATTAATGTCTTTTTCCACTCTTAGATGTATATATCTTAATGTGAGAAGTGTGATATAGATCCTGAGATGTATATACTTTATCGTGATAAGTGTGTTAGAAATCTCATATTGACTATAAATAATATGAATTTATAGTATATAGATTAGTACAAACTTAACCTTACATACGTGTTTTGTAGAATTGAGTTAAATTTAAAGAATAATTCTTAAAAATTACTTTTTTTTCCAAGTGAAACTCCTGAGTGACTCGGATTCGATAGGTCTAATATGATAAGAAAAATAATCAGAAAGCATTATGGTTAAAGAGTGATAAAATATAATGAAGGTAAAATTTTCATTACCAAATGGTCAAATAAGAAGTATAATCAAAAGGGCCTCTTGTTCATACAAGTGCTATCAAACACATGTCTTTCTTCTTGTGTGCACTCCACACGTTTACGTAACTAAAATGAAATTCACATATTTCTTCTTATGTGACCGACCATCAAATATTTTGATGTCAAGTTAAAGAAAGATGTGTTATAAAGAAAGCACGCTTGTATAAATTTCCCAATTATATTACTGGTTTATATGTTTGGTGTTTTTTGTAGAGTGAGATGAGATCCCTTATTTAAGCAAGATAATATTATATATGTAATATGTATTCTTTCCGCAGGTAAAAAAAGTAGGAGCTCATTCAAATATGAAGAAAACATTAAATTTTTTCTTTATTATCTTAATCTTATGTAGGTTTATTCATGTATATGTTTTATTTTAATAAGAAAGCATTTATGAAAAAGCATGGCAAATGACAAGTCAATTCCATGATGAAATTTGTTTGTTTCTACTAATTCAAGACTCTTATCCTATCCAAAAACCTAAGCTTGTGTCCATCTTAAGGAAATATTGAGTTCATTCTTGTTCTACTTTATAATAATAATAATAATAATAATAATAATAATAATAATAATAATAATAATAAGAACAAATATTTATTACTTATGCATAAAATAGATTGAAATGTCGCTCACAGCTGGCACAACACAAGCAAAGGCTACGTGATGACTTGATAGCCCAAATTGAATCCAACTATCAAATTTTCTTTTGTCAAAGAATGATATTTTGACATTCAATTTTCTTTTTTTGATTTCATTTAATATCTTCTATGATGCACTTATATGATACGTGTATCATGTACGATATGTCAGACATGTTTATTTTGAAAACAATATATATGATACGTGATATATACATATTGTTTACTATACAATAATTCTTAAAAACATGGTAAATATACGATTGTTATTGTGTGAATCCAAATTAAAATCATTTGTATTAAAGTTGTTAATGTAATAAATTATAAATTATTGTCATAACAAAAGTATTATTGTTTTATAAATTAGATATATCATTGATAAATATGGTAAAGTACCATATATAGATATATGTCAGACAAATACGTAATCTAAATTAAAGTATCGATAAATATCGTTCTTTATTATCTTTCACTCTATCTTATTCTTTATAGATAAAAAATTTACTTTTGTTGAGATAATTTTACTCGTATAATAAATTATCAAATGGTAGTTATTGGTGTCAAAAGAATCTTTTTCCTTGTATTCTTATGAGTACCAGCGAAGGTACCAAAGGGCATTCCTTTCTATGAATAACATGCATTACTTTGTTGTACCAATGTACCTGCAAACTACCTAGTTGGTAATTTTTGGTCTGGTGACTGTACCTGCTCAAAAGAACATGAATGTGGGAACCTCACTTAGAACTACAAAACCCACCAAAATAAAACAGCTGGAAGTTGGATTTTCCCATTAACGGCAAGCCCTAAGGTCTACTGGTACAACATTACCCACCCAAACCCACTCAAATGTGTGTATGTTATGCCAGCCTTTGAAGGGACCCTACCCTTCCTCAACCCACTTCAATGCATTACCATTTCAAAACATTTTGTATAATCATTTCCCCCTACAACTCAAACCTACACCATTTTCATCATTCACACTTACTCAACACCTCCACCACTAACCTATATTCACTCTTTAACATGTGCCTATTTGGATACCTTTTTTTATACCTTCCAAAAAATTGGGTTCAGAACAACTAGGGTTTCAGTAGCCTATCATGGAACTTGTCCTCATGTCCAATTTCCCCATTCTCTACTCAAATATTCTTAGTTATTAGTTGTGCTTTGAATAACTATGAAAAATTAATGAATAAATATGATTGAAAGCCTAATGCTTCTCCATGATTTTGTTTAAAAGTATGCACATGCTTAAAAGTCAAAGTTTTCAAAAGGTTGCAAATGCTTTTATATATTGTTTCACCCGTTTTTGTTTGAGATTCAAATTAAAATAAATGTTTGTTATCTTTTACAAGACTCGATTCATTACGTCTCTCTCTTGTATTAATTATTTTTCAAGAGGTTATTCTCTAACACAAAAAAGGTATTGCTGCCAATAGCTTTAAGACATGATTGTAAATTTGAGTTATATTTATTGCTATCAACTAAATTTAACTATTTCCTTCATATTGATAAATTAGTTAGTTGAGTCTTATAATTAGGAATAGTACAGGGAAAGTATTTTAGTTCAGTGATAACTGCATAAAGTAGAGCATGAAACTCAGACCAATTCACAAATTTAATTAAATAAATATATTAGTGCAACATTAATGCCTTCCTTTCCATAAATCAATCACAGGAATAACCATAAATGTTTATCATATTTTCATAAAATTAAAAATTTATCAAGTGTGCTACTTCGAGTATGAAATCACCACTGGGTGTGTATTAACAGTAACAATGCTTACACATATCCCTAAGTTTTCAGATAATTTACCTGCACATATAGCCATCAAGCATATAATTACTTTATCTCTCACAAATACAATTTAATGGGTATCCATCAAATCAATTACCCAATAGTAGGATTCTGTCATGTCAAGTTTAAAAATATATTTGACAAAAACTTATTAACAAATGCTTAATTGAATTGCTTATTTTAGCTTGTCTTTAATTGCTGTCGACATGATATATCTATTTTTTTTATTCAGATGACATATCTAAATTTTATAGGTATATTGAATATACGTTATAATAAATGAGAAATACTACACTTTCTAATCTTTTATGGTTAAATCATACACATTAAGCCGCTTCTGTTTATTGGCAGAGTTACACTACTCTAAAATTACAACACCGTTGACAAAACAAAAATGAAACAAGTTACAATACAGTTGAAGAATCAACTAGCTGATTAGAAGCACACAATCCATCCCATTCTTCTGCTCCCTCAGTCATTACAAAAAAAACCTCCAAAACCCTAATTGTACATCTACTGGTCAGAAGAAGATTTAAACTGCTGATGCTGTCCATCTATCAAGTTTATCTGTCGTCTGAGTTTAGCAATATGTGCTTGAACCTGAATTTGGAAGCACAATGAGTTTAGTCAAAATTTTCTTACTACTTTAAGATGATTGAACAATCAAAATCTACAAGAAAAGTTAAAACATGCTCACAATTAACCAACAAAAAAAATAGACTCAACCACACCTTTCTCAGGTCCCCCTTGTGATTCACTACCATAAATGGGGATATACAAGTAACACTAAGGCAATCAACAGCTTATGAAGCGCATACAAGGAAAAGGATTGTAATACAGACTTCAACACACTGACAAAGCCCAGTGATTTGGATGAAGATAAAGTTCTTCTACACAGTGTGCTCTCAAATTAAAAGGAAAATATGAATAATGTCAGCATTATATGCCCCACATAGAAAATGATTAGAACATATAGAACCCACATATGTTGATGATAATGGATGTGTTAATTAAATCGTTAACTGATGAACAAGTAGGAGTGATGGAACATGATAGCTATTAAATAAAACTAGAATAATGTTAATCAGCATATAGACCATCGTATCTGTCTTCTGTCCCTCACCTCCTTCCCCTCGGTTGGCTCCGTGTTCTTTACTAGTTGAATTAAATTATTTAATTACAACCCAGAATCCCATACAACCACACATATACAACAACGTAAATTAAGAAAAAACATTTCTTGATTCTATTCCGATACTTCAAAGGCACAGTTATTTAGAGTTCAACTAATCCACAAAAAGGGCCATACAAACAAAAATAAACTCCCAAGCAGAGATCATTAGTCACAGTTTCTTGACGGATGAATCTGAAGTACATGTTCTGAAAAACAGAAAATTTTAAGAAAAAGAAATCTGCAAAAATTCTTATACATATTCCTTTTTTGATCAAACATGAACCTTGCATCAAGATCGTAAATCATGATACTATTCCTACAACATTTCTCCATACAGAACTATCTGGTTCATCTATAATTTACATTGCTAAGGGTTTTTTACTATATACAAGAGATCAAGTATGATGCAAACTTTTCTACTTTGTAAAGATGCAGGCTTCTGCTTGCTGTCACGGCTCATTTTAATCCATGAATGTACCATTAAGGCATCAACAATTGATAATCGATTTGACATCCATAAATATTACATACTTTAAATATGATAAAAACATTGTCATACATACCTGCTGTCGAGCTGCTGCAAGCTGTAAGAGCTCATCTGCTTCTGAGAAATTCGTGAACCATTGACTTAAAGAATGATCTTTGGTATCACCTTTCCTCCTTTTACTTGCATCCTCAACAGGTACTGCATTTCCAAGTTCTTTCAACTCAAGCATGGAAAATGGAAAGCTATAGATAACAGGGAGTAATTGCTACATAACATACCGGGAGGAGGCAACGTAAGCCCAGGAGGTAATCTTGGCAAGTTCACAGCTGGATGACTCTGCAAACGAGATAAAAAGGCCTCTGAAGGATCAGGGAAAACTATCTCGTCATAAAACTCTACAACAACAGGCTTCTTTGCGGACATGGAACTGTTTTCATCCTCTGGATACAACTTCAAGTGATGATATCTGTATATATATCACTCTTCAATAGAATACAAGGTTCAGAAATTATTTTGGCATTCACATAAAATGGTTTGCAATCTGCATGACTAGTAACAAAGGATACGAGGTTGTATTGTCATCTAGTATATCATTAGATAATATTCAAGCACTTGGGCCATATATACTGCACACTCTTACCAAACTTTGCAGTTAGAAAAATAGATGTTATTTATATAGTCATCCAAGCTTATCATTGATAATAATGAAGCACTCCAGCCATATTGCTCAATCTATCTAACTAAACTAAGCAGGGAATAGAGCTGCACTCTTGTAGAATTTCAGAAGCATAAGCAAATTGTAGACGATTGAAACATGCCAGAAAATCAGTTGACATTTTGCATACCATAAAAAAATTCAAGCATACTTGAACCTCTACACTGAACCAAGAAATCGGAGCATCAATAAAAGGTTCAATAATATATTTTTTTTCCTGGAAGCAGACTACCAGCAACTAAATCCAAAGCAGTAACCAACCACTCACAAGTTCAAAGGCTTGTCACAAACATCACTGTGAAAATAAAGTGTGATCGCAACTTCAAATTCCCCCCATCCTGCCTCTGAGAGTTCAAAAGGTGGTGACTCCACAACACGGGTGGGATTATTGAAACTAGAATGCAACTGAAAAACAACACGCTTTATTACCGCCCCAAGATCCTCATTGGTTGCTCCACGAACATATACTGTCCATTTATGCGACTGATACCTTACATAACACAAACATGGCGACTTTCTCAACTTTAAAATCCATTTTAGTGACTTCAAGCAAAACATTAGATCAGTTAGAGGCAATGTAGGATACTTACTCGCTAGCCTTTTTCCCAAGCCAAAATGCTATGTTCCCATACACTATTGGAACGCTTATTTCCACATCTTTGAGTTTCTTACCCAGGTTCTACACAAAACCCAGAAATGGTTATACTTGTATAATGATCAATACAAAGAACCTATTTAGTAAAAAATACAGAGGAATTTGTTTTCACTTTGTATGATATTCTAAAATCATATTTGCTGTTCTGAACATTGACTTTAAGATCCTTGTAGTGCTATATAATAGCTGCAAATCAAAGTTTCGAATTTGAATCAATGACGGAAACAAGGTGTAATCTTTACGCAGTCCCAAAAGCGCAGGATTTGTGGGAAATCGCTATTATGGCGATTTGGAAAACGAGGTTGCTGGTTTTATCCGAATTCGAATCGAAACAAGGTTACCTTCTTATCGTTGTCTTCAGATTTGCCCATTTTGGTTCGCTGGGATTTGGGGGTAGGACCACTTAATTCTGGCTGATCTTGACCGTGCTTTTTCGAAGATGAGCTGTTGGTCATATCAATCAACGACCTCGTCTCAAAAGTAGAAGCTCAATCTGAGCATCTAGTTTTAGGGTTCGTATGCTCCTCTGCCAAAATTGTGAAGCAGTATTCGTCACTTTTACGACGTCGTTTTTGCGTCAGCAGAAACACCTAACGAGCCCAACCCAATACCATAGTTGTATAATTTGAAAATTTCTTCCTGCACCCCATGTTTTTCTAACCCATAAAAAGTTAAATTTGTCCTCCCTACTTCCTTTCTCCCCTACAGCACCTCCATACCTTTTTTTTAGAGGTAGCAAAACGGGCCACTCCAGCCCATTTTGATCCAGTTCGTATGACTCGTAAAAAATGAGTCGGGTTGGACTGGTTCGTCAAACAAAACAGGCCAATAATCACAACTTGTCCTGTATAGACGGGTTAACAGGTTGGGTCGAACAGACCCGCCCAGTTTTTTATTTTTATTTTTAAAAGTTTTTTAATTTGTTTTCAAATTTTTCAAACTTTTTTATCTTTTAAATTTGTTTATATATACATATAAATTATTATTAAAGTCATATTTAATCAAATAAAATATTTTTTAAATTTTTAATTGATTAGTTAATGTTTTTAATTAGATAAGTTAAAATAATTATTAAATTTACATATTAAATTATTCAATTATAACTAATAATTCAAACTTAATTGGTAGGGGTTAATGATTTAAATTACAATACTATTATATATTTATACATTTAAAATATATAATATAAAAAATTAATCTTTTTAATTACTTTTATTTTATTTTATTTTTTTAAAACGGGCTAACATGTCAGGATGGGTTGGCCCATCAAGTTGACGGATTGAATGCGACAGACCAAAACGAGCTGACGGGTTGAAATCTTCAACCCAACCCATTCCTTTTAACACGGACTAACGGACCGGCCCAAACCCAGCCCGTTTTGCCATCCCTACTTTTTTTCCTCCACCCTACCTTTTTCTTCCACCTCTACCCAATTTTCTTCTTCCACCTCCATCTCCATCTTCATATGCATCCCATCTTCTTCTTCCACCTGTACCCCATCATTTTCTTCCACCTCCATCCTATAAAACATTTGCAAACTAAAACAAATAACAAGATCATAATAATATAAGAAAAAGATGAGAATATTACCATAAAAGACGTAAAATATAAATTTCTGATTTCATAATTCGTTTACATTCTAGATCATACTATCCGTAATACAAAATTATATTACGAATTATACCGTTCGAAATATAATTATATATTATAAATTGTATAATCTAAAATATAAATTTATATTACAAATTATATAACTTGAAATATCTGCCACGATCCATAACTTTACTTACAACACAGATATAATTGAATATTTAAAAAATATGGAGTTGCAAGAAGACATTCCCAAATAAGTAATATCTGTACAATCCCAAGTGATCCTATTCAATCGTATATTTTATCATTTGGCAGACCCTAAAAAGGTCCAATATACAAAGGATGAGTGTGAGATCCATGTAATATCTTAACGTACTTATAGTAATGAAGTAAATTCAATCTCGTAATCACTTTCTACTCATAAACTCACTCTAAATATCTTGAGGGTCGGAGTCCTTTGCACGTGGACTTCCGAGTGATCCAGAGTTCAGCGATAAGCCAATCAGGTTTATACAATCACTTATCCACCGTGTTTAAAGTTTTCACTCCAAACACCCAAACAAGATTTTTTGTTACTTTGAAACACAAACAACAGAGGTATCTGCGTAACCTCATTTAAATCAAGAAGCCATTGCAATTAAACTAATGTCTGTGATGCAAACTATCCTACCAACATTCTTAATTGGTTGAAGTCACTACTTTATCTTGATAGTGATATATATATATATATATATATATATATATATATATATATATATATATATATATGGACTGAACTTTGACAATGATACTGTTGTACATATTAGAGTTCATTGAGATTTGGCAAAAGCCAAAAGTGTCCAAACAATGTTTTGTGCTGCACTTTAATTCAAGCAACAGGTTTCAACTATACAAGATAACAAAACAGAAATCTTTGCATAAAAGAAAGTGCCTTCTGTACAAATATGCCTCATCTAATCACTAATCTATCTCTGTCTCCCATGGCTTGATTTACAAATCATTCAAGACGTTTAGGAACTCATCTTCCTGACATGGACTTGTGAGGCCCCCTGTTGGATGATCATACCCAAATTCTTCTTCTGTCCGACTCAGTAATTCTTGAAATGAAGGTTGGTTCAAGTATGATACAGGAATCACAAACCGCTTCATTTTGTCTCCAACATAGACTGCAAGACAGCCTCTAGGTACCTCAACACCCTTCGATGCTGCTTGGGTTGTCGAAAATGATGTCCATCTAATAATACCTGCCATGCGAAAACCCATTGTTTATTGCTCCACTCCACAAACTGATGTCAAAGAACTTGTATATATAAGAAAGGAATATCTGAAATCTGGTGTTTGAGGACTGAATGCCTTGTGTTGTTTGAATACTTGTTTGAATACTTGAAAGATATTGTATATATAGTTGCCAATGGCCTATGCAATAATCCAACAGCACAATAAATGATTTTTGGAGGGTCTATATATGATGGAATCGACCGAGAGACAAGGGATCACATGGTATTGTCTTAGAGATCACCTTCAAGGATTAGGAAGTTAATTGGAGTAAATACCCCACCATTGGCCAACAGAATTACAGGTGAAACCTAATGCTAGTTCATTCATTGTGCTATAGCTATTTCAATGATCGACAAGCTATAGACATCTCACATGTTTCTTTAAATAAATGACAACGCTATTGATATATGACAGTCTAAGTAAGCAACTTGTACTAAACCATGAGAGGTCTCAATTGGAATTGGAGGCAAGAACAGAACTGATATTGAGCACATGATCATGAGTTACTAGGAACCACAATTTTTTGTGTATGTCAAACTTAAAACAGCACCATGTGAACTTTCATACATGAAGTTTGTGGTCCCCTCTACCTCAAGTAAGTGTCAACATCATCCTCTAATGGGGTAATTGATGGCTCTCTTTGGCTTGTATTCATGGGAGAGTCCTCTAAAGACATTGCCATATGACCTTGTCTCTCAGTTGGTCCCATCATTACTATCTCATAACCTTCCTTCACCAATAATTCAAGTATCCTACTTGCTCATTCTTTTATCTATATATTCATGGTTGAAACGCTAGAACCAACACCATCATCCTTTACTTTCTGAAGCATTCTAAATTCACAAGCTCAAACTTTCAAGTGTCTTTTAGACCATTTTCTACTTAAGTCTTTGAAAATACAAAAGTAACAATGGGTTTTCGTCTACCTGGTATTAGAAGGGCATCATCTGCTGCAAATCAAGCATCTTCAAAAGCTGTGGAGGTGCCAAAGGGCTATCTTGCAGTCTATGTTGGAGAAAAAATGAAGCGGTTTGTGATCCCGATATCATGCTTGACCCAACCTTCGTTCCAAGACTTGTTGAGTCAAGCCGAGGAAGAGTTTGGATATGATCATCCCATGGGTGGTCTTACAATTCCCTGCAGTGAAGATGTCTTCCAAGAAATAACTTCACTATTGTTGAATAAGCTATAAATTTGTACTGTAGAAGATAGACATAGATTTGTAGATACATTTTGTATAATAGGCCTCTCTCGATTTGATTGGATCCCCTTTTTGAGAAATAGGAGAAATGAAAGATCATTACTGACAAGTTTGTTCGATTTTTGTTTAATGAAAATGAATTCAACAACTTAGTCTCTTCTCTGTATTTTTTGTTCTTTAGTTACTTTGACAACTTTAACTTAATCTTGGATGAACAGGGTTACTATAAGAAATTAGTAACTTGGTTGTCCTGATAAATTTGAAGGTATGAATATTGAATAAAAGGTTTCACTATTAAAAGGACCATGGAGAAAGATTTCATACTTGGAACGAAGTTAATCACTATTAAAAGGTGAAAACTGATAAGCACAATCTAAAATTAAATAATTGCACTATTGTGTATATTATGATTCATTGAGATTTCGAAAAAGCAAAAAGTGTTTTTGGAAATGTCTAGTCTTAACATTCCAACTTCAGTTGGACTATACAAGGTGAAAATATGGAAATTTTCACAGTAAATAAAGCTTCCTTATGTACAAATTTGGCTCAACTAATATATCTCAGTCTCCATTTTTAAAGAACCAATGTTTTTCTATAATTTGTGTCTGATAGATAAAATGAATCTATGACCTTACAATGTAAGAAGCAGAGGTGTAATGTCTTAAACCAAAACCATGTAAATACGAAGTTTCTTTAAAGCAGAAGAATAAGGCTTGGTCTGTAACAATTATGAGTGACTAATATTTATATCATAAATTTAAATTCAATAAAAGGAAATAAATTGGAAAGGTAGAAATAGTTGACCATGGATAATAGCACAATGTTTATAATTCTAGTATTCATTGAAACTGTGGATTTGATTTTCTGTCCACCAAATTTTGAAAAACCTTCTTCCATTGCTATTGCGAATTTTGGAGCCTTAAGTTTATTGAAAATTCTAGCCACAATCTGTTTGAGGACAAATGTATTGTGGCTTCCTTGTTTGGCTCAAGGTTGAGTATTGAAATTGCAACAGGGAAGTGGTAACAACCAATATGAAGTTTTGTTGATAGCCTGTGGTATATCAGAAGAAATTTCATAATCATATTAAAATCATTGGTATGTGGTGAAAGAAAGAGGTGTTCAAACAGTATCTAGTTCTGTATTCTCATTATGGAAACTGTTTCTATATCCAATGGATTTACACAAGAAAAGAAAAAGGAAAAAATCAAGTGCCTACTATACAAAATTTGCCTCATCTAATCTACTCCCTCTCCAATGGCATGATTTACTGCTCATTCAATTGAGAGATAACGCTCATGAACTCGTCCTCTTTGCATGGAATTGTGAGACCTCCAGTTGGATGATCATATCCAAATTCTTCTTCTGATTGAATTAGCAATTGTTGAAATGAAGATTGATTCAAATATGATACTGGAATCACGAACCGCCTCATCTTATCTCCAACATACACTGCAAGATAGCCTTTTGGGACTTCAAGTCCCTTGCGAGTTGCTTTTGCAGCAGAAAATGAAGCTTGTCTAACAATAGCTGGGATGCGGAAACCCATTGTTTTTGTTGATCCACAAACAAATAATATGCTGAAGTAATGTCAAAAGACTTGTATGAGAAATAAGTATTTCAATTCTGATGCCTGAGGATGCAAGAAATAGTGTATATATAGTATCTAATGGGAACTCTGCAATTGCAATCTAATTTCACAATGAATGATTGACAAGGACGTGATGGGGTCAAGGGAAGGACAATGGATCACATGGTATTGTCTTAGAGACCTCTTTAATGAATAGGTGGGAGGGCATAACCCTACATCCCTACCTTCTGATATAGTGGCCAACAGAATTTCCCACTTGAAACTAAATGCGCCTTCAAAGATGAAACCTAATATTGAAAACTTTCTGGGATCTATCTGCATCAATGATTCATAGACATGTAGTAGACATACTTTAGACAACTCACATGTTTCTTTAAATAAGCTTATAATGCTATTGATATATATATCTACCATGTACCAACTAATATCAGGGTGACTTATACAACCTTTAAATGCTGAGGCTTGAGCTGAATCAGTGGAGATAAGAAGAGAACCAACATAGAACGTATGATCATGAGACAACCACATATTTTATGCAACACAGAATGAGTTTTGCATAAATGAAGTTTCTGGCCCACCATCTTCAGTAAGTGTGACATAACATGACTCAATTAGACTTTTCTTTCATAGATACATGTTATGTTGATTCTTAATATAAATCCTCGAAGACAACACCATTTTCCTTGTCTGTTATTTGGCCCCATTACTCTTATCTCATATCGTTTCTTAAGCAATAATTCATGTAAACAGGTGGATTCTTACATATCATTTTATCTATATATATAGTCATGGCTGCAAGCATTTAGGACTCAAATTATTCACCTCCTAAAGCATTCAAAATTCAAAAGCTTGTTTTGAAGACTTTTCACAAACCATTCTCTTCTCAAGTTTCAAACACAATACAAATATGGGTTTTCGTTTACCTGGTATCAGAAAGGTATTATCTGCTGCCAATCAAGCATCTTCAAAGGCAGTGGATGCACCAAAGGGCTACCTTGCAGTCTATGTTGGAGAGAAAATGAAGCGGTTCGTGATCCCAGTGTCATACTTGAACCAACCTTCGTTCCAAGACTTGTTGAGCCAAGTTGAGGAAGAGTATGGATTTGAGCATTCCATGGGTGGCCTCACAATTCCTTGCAGCGAAGATGTCTTTCAACATATAACTTCATGCTTGAATGCACAATGAATTTCACAACTTAGGAGGCTAACATAGATTAGAATTGACCTTTTTGTAAATCATCATATTGAAAAAATCACAATATTTAATTTTTTATGCTCATGGAGAACGAGTTTATTGCTGAAGCTTATCCGTTACGTTTTATGTTTATTTATTACAATGTTCCATTTCTACGACCACACTTGATTGCTGCAAAGAAAAAGAAACTAGTCTTTATTTTAACAAGTTAAAAAGCAAGAACAGAATACATAATTCTTAATAAGGGCAAGGGAAAATTATATATACACACATAATTCTGCTTATACTAACAGAACACATGATTACGATCCATAGAGAAAAATATTTTTTCCAGGATCAAAGATGGAGATAATTTATCTGGAGAGAAGTTAAAATATATTATACTAACAAGTACAATACGAAATTACAATTTTGTGCTGCCACCGCAAGCAGGTGTAAATGCCAATGGCCTTAATACCACTGATGTATGTTATGAAATGCCTTAGATACCCTAAACCTGTAGTAGTCAAAGAACCAATGATTTTCTATAACTTATGTCTGTTAGATAAAATGAATCTATGACCTTGCAGTGTAAGAAGCAGAGGTGTGATGTCTTGAATTCAAACCAAGTAAATAAAAAGTTCCTTTAAAGCAAAAGAAAAAGTCTAGGTCTGTGACAACTATGAATGAATAATATTTATATAATTTTTCATCCAAAGTACACAGGTGGAGTTGGAAAGTCAAAGATCCAAATTCTGAATTTAAATTTAATAAAAGGAAATAAGTTGGAAAGGTAGAAATAGTTGACCCTGTTGTATATCATAAGAAATTTCATAATCAAATTAAAATTCATTGGTATGTGTGTGGAGAAACAAAAAGGTCTAGTTCTGTATTCTCATCATGGAACCTGTTTCTGTATCCAATGGATTTACAGAAGAAAAAAAATGGAAAAAATGAAGTGCCTACTATATAAATTTGCCTCATCTAATCTACTCACTCTCCAATACAATGATTTACTTCTCATTCAATTGAGAGATAATGTTTATGAACTCGTCCTCCTTGCATGGAATTGTGAGACCTCCAGTTGGATGATCAAATCCAAATTCTTCTTCTGATTGCCTCAGCAATTGTTGAAATGAAGATCGATTTAAATATGATACTGGAATCACAAACCGCCTCATCTTATCTCCAACATAGACTGCAAGATAGCCTTTTGGAACTTCAAGTCCCTTACAAGTCGTTTTTGCAGCAGAAAATGAAGCTTGTCTAATAATACCTGGGATGCGGAAACCCATTGTTTTTTGTTGATCCACAAACAAATAATATGCTGAAGTAAGGTCAAAAGACTTGTATGAGAAATAAGTATTTCAATTCTGATGCTTGAGGATGCAAGAAATAATGTATATATAGTCCCTAATGGGAACTCTGCAATTGCAATCTAATTCAACAATGAATGATTGACAAGGACGTGATGGGGTCAAGTGAAGGACAAGGGATCACATGGTATTGTCTTAGAAACCTCTTTCATGGATAAGTGGGAGGGTATAACTCCACATCCCTACCTTCTGATATAGTGGCCAACAGAATTTCCCACTTGAAACTAAATGCATCTGCAAAGATGAAACCTAATGTTGAAAACTTACTGTGATCTATCTACATCAATGATTCATAGACATGTAGTAGACATACTTTAGACATCTCACATGTTTCTTTACATAGTATTATAATGTATTTGATATATACACACACCATGTACCAACTAATAGTAGGGTGACATAAGAAACCTGTAAATGTTGAGGCCTGAGCTATCTCTGAATCAGTGGAGATAAGAAGATATCCAACATAGAACGTATGATCATGAGAGACAGTACTGTGAACCACATATTTTATGTATGCCAAATTCTAAGCAACACAACATGAATTTTGCATAAATGAAGTTTGAATTGAACCCCCCACCAGCCTCAATAAGTGTGACATATAACATGATTCAATTAGAGTTTCTTTCGTGGATACATGTTACGTGTAAATCCTCAAAGACAACACCATATTCCTTGTCTCTTTTTTGGCCCCATTACTTCTATCTCACATCCTTCCTTCAACAATAATTCATGTGTCATGTGGTTTCTTACATATCCTTTTATCTATATATATTCATGGCTACAAGCATTTAGGACTCAAACAATTCACTTCCTAAAGCATTCAAAAATTCAAAAGCTTGTTTTGAAGACTTTTCCCAAACCATTCTCTTCTCAAGTTTCTAACACATCAATACAGATATGGGTTTTGGTTTACCTGGTATCAGAAAGGTATTATTTGCAGCCAATCAAGCATCTTCAAAAGCAGTGGATGCACCAAAGGGCTACCTTGCAGTCTATGTTGGAGAGAAGATGAAGCGGCTCATGATCCCTGTTTCTTACTTGAACGAACCTTCATTCCAGGACTTGTTGAGTCAAGTTGAGGAAGAGTATGGATATGAGCATCCCATGGGTGGCCTCACCATTCCTTGCAGTGAAGATGTCTTCCAACATATTACTGGTTGCTTAAATGGACGATAAATCTCACACCTTCAGATGCTAACATAGACTAGAATTGACATTTTTGTAAATTGGGCATCTTCTCAGCTTGTAAAGAGCCTTTTTCTCAAGATAGGGAAATATATAAATTTTTTATGCTTATCGAATTTATTGTTGAAGCATCTCCTCTGCATTTTATGTTTATTTGTTACTTTGTTCCATTCCCTGTACAATCACACTTGATTTGTGCAAAAAAAAGAAACTAGACTTTATTTTAGCAAGTTTAAAAGCAAGAACAGAACACATAACTCCTAACAAGGGCAAGGGAAAATTAATTATATATACACACATATATATAATTTTCAATATGAAGTAATTGGTTTTTCTTTATCATAGATATATGTTCCTTTCAAGTGGAGAAATTTGTTGACCTTTACTCTAGAGTCTAGAGGGTGGAATTGTATTATCTTAATTTCATAGATATATGTTTGCAATTCCTATATCATACTTGAATCAACCTTCTTTGCAAGACTTGTTGAGTCAATCCAAGGAAGAGTTTGGATATATTAACAAATTTTGGGTCCTTGCATGAATGGATTAGACTTTTCATAACAATGGTATCAAAGTCTCGTAACAAATCAACATCTCGAGTTTGAACCTCGTTGACACTCCTACCCTTAGAAGAAGAGTCCCGAGTTCATGTCAGGTCTCGGCCTCCGAAGGAAGGATGTTTGTTAACGAATTTTGGGTCGTTGTACGAACAAGTTAACCTTTTCGTATCGGGATATGATCATTCCATGGGTGGTGGTGTTACAAATAAAAACAAACAAAGGTTGTTTATGTGCTAAAATGGTAAGGTTGTATGCATAGAAAGAAAATTCCTCAAACCCAATGAGCGCATATATTTAAATTTTCTCAACAAAAGATCTTACACTAAACTAATCAACGAAACTTGTAACATTCATTCCTACATATTTCTTGCAAAATTGGTTGTTTGAACTAAATACTAATCTATGTCAGTATCTTTGTCCAGAACAATTCAAGACATAGCAGACATGATATTTAAGAAGACATCTTCTCTGCAAGGAATTGTAAGGCCTCCCATGGGATGATGGTATCCAAATTCTTCTACTGCTAAGCTTAGCAAGTCCTGAAACGAAGGTTGGTTCAAGTATCCAATTGGAATCATGAACCGCTTCATTTTTTCTCCAACATACACTGCAAGATACCCTTTTGGAACCACACCATTTGAAGCAACTAGTCTTGCTCTTCTAACACCAAGTAAATTGAAACCCATGTTTCTCTTGATATACAATGATTTTCAGAAACTTGTCTGACTCAAATACTTCAAGCCTGATACCTTAGTTGAGAGTGCAATAATGATTATATATAGTGCCTGTGTGGACACTATTCTTCAAAGAACTGAATGGTTAAGATGGACTATGTGAGGGACAAGGTTTCATGGACCATGTGGTGTTGTCTTATAGGTCATCATCATCATCATCAATATTTACCAAAGATTCTAGAGTTCATGACCTACTTTGTACACACAAGCGTAGGCCAAAACAGTTATTTCTTAAAAATGAAAGCGATTTGTGCAGAGAGAAATCGAATGATTTTAACCAATGTAATAATGCTCTGCTTCTTCTGTTCAAGAAATGCTGAGACATCTCACACATTCACTTTCTCGTACAAATCCCTTGGTCACTTCATGGATTAATCAAAATAAAGTATGCATCGTTACAATGGTTTTATGACAGCTAAAAGAAATGACTTTCACTGTTAATAATTATCCGTATATTAGCTGTCTGGTTGGAGCTCCAATGCAATGAACACATGTCTCCGATCAAAATCAATGCAGTTCTTATCATTACAGCTTTTGTTGCTCGTCCTTATGAAGGGTACGGAAAGTACAATACAACATAAAACATATAATTCAATCGAAAATTGAAACATTGACATAAGGTGGTATCTAAAATAGGGATGACAACTGTGCCCCGTGGGAACAAGCTTTATCATCCCACTTTCATACCCCAGTAAAAATTCATCCTATCCTATCCAACGAAATTTTGTTTTATCCTCGTCTCTACTGATATACAACAATACTTTTCTTAATATTTCAATATTAGTTAATTAGTTTTTATAAAAAAAATAAAATTACAGCTAAAAAACATGATATTATTAAATAATCATTATAAAAAAAATTTATTATATAAAATGTTACACAATTGAATATAAATAAAATATCATAAAATCAAAATATTTATTAATTTTATAAACACTAAATGATAAATTTGGATAAAATATCGTCAGAAACGAGTTTATTTGTCATTTCTAATTTAGAGTTAACAAATTATGTTTGAATTGATCCAAATTGTTTGAAGAATAAGTTGGATCATACAAAAGAAAATAGTTATTTAAACTAAAGTTGGTCAATTTTTGCCGAGGGAATTCAGCATGCAAACCAAGTGGATTTAACTACATTCAACTTGTAAGTTTATGGGCTAACATGTTTTAAAAATAGTTATAATTTAAAAAACATTAAAGTCTTAATTAAGTTTCACGTCCCTCGTAAATTTAGACATTTTCAATTAAATTCTTACTAAAATGTTTTGTTTTATTGAGTAATCAAAATTTTTACATTTTTCAATTGAATGCTTGTCATTTATTTTAATTTGTTGAAATGACTTTTATCTTGTCTTGTTATTATCTTTTATTTTATTGAACGTGTTGGATAAATTTTTGCAACACATTAGATGTTAGCCAACATGTTTTTAATGTTTGATAACATATATTGACACATTTTCAACGAAAAAGAATGAACGTAACTCAGTGTTTTATTTCAATCCTTATAATACTTTATATTAATAGCATAATCTCACATTTCTTAGCATTTGGAGACAACTAAACATGATAAAAGTTTGTAAGAATCGTTTGATACTTGAATGATTGAGGGGAAAATGCTATGAATCATGGGACCAATATGACATGTTATAGAAGATAGCACAAGTTCCATCTTTCAAACAGAATCCAATTGAAATAAAGTATATGTGTATGATCTCTCACTATTGTTGCCATATAATTCATCACCCAAAATGTATCATCCAGCTGTGCTTCAACATCAATCCACGTGAACAAAACATGGCTAAGGCATGTTTGAGAAAAATATGGAATATGGATTAATGCATAAATAGACCTTAATTAGGTTAGTTGCATGTTGAGGCTTTATGTTGGCTATTGTCTGATAAGGTGGGGTTACACGCTTGTATTCTACTTTATGCTTAATATACCGAAGACAGTACCACATGATATTTCGCATGTACACACTCCTGGCTTTAGCACTCACTTTTTCTACATTTTCTGGAGAATCTTATACTACCCTTTTGCCTTCTCTAACTTTTAACAATTATCACCAAGTGTTTGAGTAATGACAACTAATTGACATGCTTTTTAGGTTTATCTATATAAAGATTTAGCCATAGTTCATAACTTTAAATTACCAGAAATAATTGATCAATGTATACTAGATTTCTGGGCTGAGGCTGAACAACTGAAAGCAAATTAGAGTTTCTATAAAGATTTTCTGATAGCTGGTATGGGAGAGAAAACGTGGCAATAATATCTTCATCTGGCTCAAGGTTTGAAGAATATTCTAACAGTGAAAACAGTGAAGAAACCATCACTGACACATAGTTGGTTTTGGCCGCAAAATCATTTAACATGATCACGTGAAAAATGATGCTGCTGGTTAACTGAAACAAATGAAGAATTGTTTTGTCATAAGGAAATGATGCCTCCCTTGTATGAGTGATTTAGTTATTTGATTCAAAGAGACTTTATATGGATGTCATCTCCGATGTTTCAGTGACTACTGAATAGGGATGGTTCACAAAGATGAGTCTGACGAAATCAAAGCGATTCACGTTTACGAAGGCTTCTATTTAAGCTTATCTTATGAATTTGTTGACAATAGTTTTATTTCAGTTTGATACATATTAATAGTCATTTGATATAAATGAACTCAAATTAATGCGAGAAAAAGGTTAAAATAGGACACTTCTCATTCGGATGAATATATTTTTACTCTCAGCAATTAAGGTAACAAAACTATTGGAAAGAAAGTGTTACAAAAATGGATCAAGTTTACTGTACATCTATGTCAGTTTCATCATCATGGAACTAGCACCTAATCAAGCGAGAAGTGGTATCTAAGAATACATCTTCTCTGCAAGGAATTGTGAGAGCACCCATTGGATGATTATAACCAAATTCTTCCTCAGCTTGACTCAACAAATCTTGAAATGAAGGTTGGTTCAAATATGATACAGGGATGAAGAACTTCTTCATTTTCTCTCCAACATAGACGGGAAGGTAGCCCTTTGGCACATCCATGGCTTTTGAAGATGCTTGGAAAGCTGAAAGAGACATCTTTCTGATACCAGCTAAATGAAAACCCATTGTTATGCTTTGATGCTTCTGAAGAGGAAGTTGTGAAAAGAAGGTTGAAAATAAGATACTAGTTTTTGAAGTTCAAAGGCTTTTGGTTGTGATTGAGTTTTGTTGTCCTAAAATGATTGCAGAGATGAGTGTATATATAGATATGATGAAAGTTTCTGTAGGATATAGTTGGCTACTTGAATGATTGAGGTGGAAGGGCTATGAAATAAGAGTCATGGGACCAACAGGGAGAGAATGGCATATGGTGTGCCCTTGAAATGAAAGACTTTCTGAGGGATCAATGTGACATGTTACTTCAAAGTGAATCCCCTTGAAATAAAGTGAACGAACCTTTCAAAATTTCAAAATTGTATGATCTCTTGCTATCTTTGGCCTTATAATTCATCAGCCCGAATATACCATCCAGTTGTTCTTCAACATCAGGCCACGTGAACAAAACATGCTCGAAGCATGTTTCCAGAACTATGGAATACTAATTAATGCATGAAGAGACCTTAGGTTCTCAATTAGGCATGACTCATTTGATTACATATGCATGTGAAGGCTTTATGTTGGCCATTGTTTGATAAGGTCCTACACACTTGTACCCTACTTTATGCTTGATAGAAGTACTAAAGATGGAACCATGTGATATCTCATATATGCACCCTCTTTTACCTTAAACTGTCATTTTCTCCACAACTTTGGTTTCTAGAGAATCTTGAAATCTATATATAGACCATTCTTTGCTTTCACACACAACACAAGCCGTTGGCATCCACAAGCATCAAAATTTAGGTTCATTCTTTGCAAAAAAATGGGTTTCCTTTTACCATCTATCCGACGGGCTTGGAAATCTGTAGAAGTTCCAAAGGGCTATCTTGCAGTGTACGTTGGAGAGAAAAAGAAGCGGTTTTTGATCCCCTTATCATACTTGAACCAACCTCTATTCCAAGATTTATTGAGTCAAGCTGAAGAAGAGTTTGGATATCATCATCCCATGGGTGGCCTCACAATTCCTTGCAGTGATGATGTCTTCAAACATATAACTCACTGTTTGAGTGGACAATGAATTTCATACTATAGGATACTGACATACATTGGTAGAGACATTTTTGTAAAATAGGCTTCTTCTCTATCATGTAAAAATGATAATGAAATTTTGAGCAATGATGATGATTCCACTTGCTAACTTTTTTTTGTTTGTCATTGCAATGTTCACCTCTTCCTGCAATTAGAATGCTAGACAATACTAAAAGATTGTATGTTCCAACAAAAAGACTTGATTATTCTCACAAATTCCTCAGCCTAACAAACCAAGATCTGCACAATCACGGAGAGCAGAGTAATAGTGTTTCGCTATGGTCAACGAACAGCATCAATTTATGAGGGATGAATTTAAAATACTTTTGAAGTTTTATTAACATGTGTTAAATTAAAAATTCGTGGTTCCAATCATGCACGAGATTTTTCCCGAGCCATGGCTGTTATAATGGACTTCAAATGAAGTTTTGTTGTTCCTATTAATTTCAGTGGATAACATTCCTATATATTATATAAAATATGGTAGTCACTTTATCACCTGTTCCAGGATTAAGATTCTTAATCTCTCTTTCCATCCAAAAGAAGGTGACTAAAATTTCTTCAACTGGTTCAAGGTTTGAAGAACATTCAATTAGTGAACCATAAACCAGAATATCATATGTTTTGTCTGTAAAACCAACGAACTTCATCATGGAAAGATGGCGATACTGCTTGACACAAAGAAATATCTAGGTGAAACCAAAGCAGTTCAGGTTAACAAAAGTTTATAATTTTCATGAATGCTTCGTTTTATTTGTGTTACATCAGTCATTTCATTTTAAACTTATCTTCCTATCATTTCTATGTAGTTTTTTTTAATGAATTTTGTAATAAAATGCGGAGTTAATAGTTGAATTCAAATCTGATTGATGAAAGATGAAGAGAATGTGAGCAAATGTGAGCAAAAACTTCGTGGAGATAGCTTATCATTCAGATGAAATTTCTTTTACAAAGGGAAGATGCCAAGGTAAGAAACTCTGATACAAAAATGTGTCTAGTATATGTCTACATCTAAGTTAGTTCCACCTTCATGCAGTTAGCAGCTATTGAAGCGAGAAGTGATATCTAAGAACACATCTTCTCCACAAGGAATTGTGAGACCACCCAATGGATGGTCATACCCAAATTCTTCCTCGGCTTGACTCAACAAATCTTGAAATGAAGGTTGGTTCAAGAATGATACAGGAATCATGAATCGCTTCATTTTCTCTCCAACATAGACTGCAAGGTAGCCCTTCGGCACGTCCACAGCTTTCGATGATGCTTTGATTGTATGAAGGGATGCCTTCTTGACACTAGGCAAACGAAAACCCATGTTTTATGTGTTGATACTTGGGAAGAGAAAGTTGAGAAAAGAGAGTTGTAAATGAGATTCTCGTTTTTGAAGCTAATATGCCTTAGGATTGATGTGAATGATTTTTGTTGCACTAAGCACTTGCAGCTATGAATATATATAGATGAAAAGTTTTGTGGGATATCGTTGGATACTTGAATGATTAAGGGTGGAGGGCTATGAGATAAGAGTCATGGGACCGTTATGAGAGAAAGGGCACATGGTGTTGTCTTAGAAGTGTTTCTTAGGGATTAATGGGAGATGTTATAGTTGATAGTACACTATCCCAAGCCAATCCACTTGAAATAGATTAGACTTATGATATCACATCTCATGAATATAATGGTCTATGATCTCTCACTGTCCTTTATCTCATAATTTTATCTATCCAGCTGTAATTCAACATTAGGTAACGTGAAGAAAACATGTTCCAAGCATGTTTGGCAAAACGTGGAATACCAATTAATCCATTATCAGAATTAGGCCTTCACTGAGCCACGTCTCATTGGGAACATGTGGAGGCTTAATGTTTCCCGTTGTTCAACAAGGTGGGATTACACACCTGCACCCTACTTTATGCTTCACACAAGTACTTCAGACAACACCACGCGATATCTCAATACAAGTACTTCTTTTAGCATCTATATATACACTATCCTATACCTTCAAAAACTACACAAGCGTTCAGAATCCTCAAGCATCAAAATTCAGATTCATTCTCTGTAAATTTGAGATTGTTGTTCTTCCTTAAACAAGCTCAAAATATGGGTTTCCGTTTACCTGCCATCCGACGGGCATCATTGACAGCAAGACAAGCAACTTCAAAATCCGAAGACATACCAAAGGGCTACTTTGTCGTGTATGTTGGAGAGAAACAAAATCGTTTTGTGATTCCCATCTCTTACTTGAACCGACCATCATTCCAAGACTTACTGAGTCAAGCTGAGGAAGAGTTTGGATATGATCATCCCATGGGAGGCCTTACAATTCCTTGCAGTGAAGAAGTCTTCAACCATACAATTTCTTGCTTCAATTAATGGACAATAGATCTCACTTTAGGAGACTGACATAGCTTTTTTAGAGACATTTTGTACAGTAGGCAACTTCTCGAACTTGTAACTATTATTACCAAATTTTGAGTAATGATGATGAATTCATATATTAAGTTTCTATCTATTTTTTCATTTCAATGTTTACTTCTCCCAGCAATTAGAAAGGCATACAACAACACTAACAAGACTCGACTATTCCCATATATTTCACAACATAAGTAAACCAGTGCTTCCCAACCAAGAGAAGGCAGAGGGGGCAGAGGCATATGGTAATATGGTGTTGCCTTGTAGGACTTATTCTCAAGGATAAATGTAACATGTTATTGTGGATAGTACGGGTCCCACCTTCTATAAACCTCTAAAATATAATGGTGTATGATCTCTTGCTATCCGTAGCCTTATAATTCAAGTCAGAAATTACTTTCCATCTTCAACATTAGGCTGCATTATCAATCTGAAGAGAACATGTCCCAAGCATGTTTACACCATTATGAAATACCAATTAATGCATGAATAAACGTTTAATATCACTTAGGCACGTCTCGGTTGTTTGATAAGGTGGTGGGCTTACACATGTCTACACAGCTTTATCCTTGACAGAGGCTTTCAAGACAGAACCACATGATATCTCATGTGTATACCCTCCATCTTTTAACACTCTTTGCCTTCTAATTCTGTTTCTAGGAAGTCCTTAAAACTATATATACACTATCTTTATCCCATTCTCAAGCATCAATTTTTCGGTCCATTCCTTCTAAATCTTGATTGTTCTTCTTTCTTCTCATCAAAAGCTCAAAAATGGGTTTCCGTTTACTTGGTATTCGACAGGCATCATCTAATTCTAGGCAAGCAGCTTCAAAATCTGTACAAGTCCCAAAGGGATATCTTGCAGTGTACGTTGGAGAGGAACAGAAGCGATTTGTGATTCCAATATCGTATTTGAACCAACCTTCCTTCCAAGATTTGTTGAGTCAAGCTGAGGAAGAGTTTGGATATGATCATCCCATGGGTGCCCTCACAATTCCTTGCAATGAAGATGTTTTCCAACATACAACTTCTTGCTTAAAGGGGAAATACATTTAACACTTTAGGATACTGAAATAGATTGGAAGATAGATTTTGTACAATAGGCGAATTCTCTAACTTGTAACTATTGTAACCCATTTTTGAGTAATGACAACAAAATCAGTTCTGAAGTATTTATGTTAATCGATTACAATGTTCACTACTCTCTGAAATTAGAACCGTAGATAGAAGTAGAAGGTTCTTGCCTGAAAAAATAGAGTTTATTGTTCTTTTTAAAATAGGCATTTTCCCTGGGTAACAGAACAAACAAATTAAACACAACAACAATGTTTCTTAAAGTACCAACATATCAGGTTTGATTGGACTTAACTAAGTTGAAATTGATATTTTTTTACTATGCATATTTTTTTCACTCGAACTTGACAATGATAAATTATTCAAATTGTTATACAGAGGCAGTCATTAATTGAGTTGGAGTTTAGTGAGTCTTCTGTTTACTACCTAATTCTTCTTGTATCAAAGATTTATTTTTATTTTGTTTATATCCTACACTTTTTAAGTCACACAACCATTTGAAAACAGGTTCTGAAACAAAGAAAAACTTGTGTACAAAGCAATTTTTTAAGATGTTTAACAAATAAGACATTATAGGTATATAATTGATTATTTTTTATTCTTATTTTAATCGATTCATTTGTATAAACATAGATTAACACTTTTTATATATTTGCTTCTTCTTCAATTGTTATCATTGAAAACAGCTTGAACAAAGAGGTGTAATTTGATAACACTTCGTCATAAAATACTTATTTGTATCAATCATTTGTTTATTGTTGGTTGTTGCAGATAGAAAAATAGACAACAAAAGAAAAAAATGAAATAAAGCAACAATGCTTTTCAAAACAACAATATGTTTTTATTAAGTTCTTAATTAATTTATTTTATGTATCATACACTTGCTAATTAAAGACATTATATTTTCATCATATAAATTATTAGATAACATTCATTGTCATTACCAAAAATATTACATCTACAAAAGATAAAAAAACTAATATTTGTATCATTTTAAAATATATCATCCACTAAACCGTAAACTCTAAACTTCTAATACTACTGAAAAAGATAAAGGTCAATCAAGCTAATTAGAAGTTACAGTAACACCGAAAATGACATAAATCTAAGGTCAAAACTACAGTGTTAATTATTTTTTATAAAATATTTTTAATATATTAATTAGATACCAAATATTTTTTAGTCACTAAAATATAATTTAATATATAATATTTTAGTAACTGATTTACGACTAAAATAAATATGATTTTATAAAATATGTTTAATATAGTAATCAGTTACAAATTTTTTTATAAAATTTTAAACCAATATTTTAATCTTTATTATAAATTATAGATTCGTATATACAATATAGTTGTTATTTATATAGAAAGTAATTTTTATTATAAATTATAGATTGGTATATGCAATAAATTTTGTTATTTATATAAAAAGTAATTTAATAACTAAATGTATAAAGAACAAGGATTAATCAGTAGATTAATAGTTCTAACATTTTGTAATTAATTGATACATAATAGTATTTGATATAAATGAATAATTTAAAAAAAAAAAATCCTGTCTCTAAAATTTTTCGTTTCCCTCTCAGTAAAAAGAATTGGGCGGGAACACTTTTATTTCCCTATAAAGTTTTGATTTTCTAATTTCCTCCTCACTCAGATCATTCTTGTTTCTCAAACTCTCTCGTTCCTCAAATCCTCTCTCTTCCATTTTTGATTTCTCCAACTCTATCACAGCATACAACATCCTTCTCCTTACTCTCGTCTATAACCACCAATCTACCCGATCGCGTTCTTGTTTCTTTTCCTCTTTGTTCCTCACCCAAATGTGATATGAAAGAATAACAAGAAATATTGCAAGAACCCTAATAGAGCCCAAAGCCCTAAATTGTGAAGGGAGAAAACCGAAATCCATTCAAGGTTTCTCATGCCCAGTTCTTCGTTGTAGCCGCTCGAAGATAGTACAACTCAACGTGAATTCATTCGATTGCAAATGTGAGATTGTCATAGTAAGAGGTTGCTTCTTTGCGCAAGTTTGCAAACCCTAACGATTTCAAAGGGGATTCGATTGGTGGTCTGTGAAGTGAAAAAAACATGCCTGGCAAGTAATCGAAATTTCCCATGCTTTGATTGTTGATTTGAACCATTTGTCATCCTTCTGCGTCTTTATAATTCTACAGGGTTAGAAATATACAAATATACTCTTGTTTTTCTCTGGTCTTTGTATGATCTATGTTATCGTGCGTCTTCTCTTTTTTCGTCTGTTTGTCTGAAGTTTCTGGAAACTTGTTCACACGATTTTCGGTCTATGATTTTTGAAAGCTTCATCAGGTAATTTCTTCGTATTGGAAGTGAGATTTCATATTTAAGTCACCATTGATTTCAATTTTTCTTTATTGTGGTGCATTCCTTTTGAATTTAAGCAGAGTAACTTATCAGGAGGAATTGTTTTTCATACATGTTTTGACTTGAGTAACTACGATTAGTGTTAGCAAACACTTATTAGTTGAGTCTTTGACTTCTTATTCACTGGAATCATAGAATTTGATTTATCATAAATTGTAACCAATTTAAAAGCGCAGTATCCCTGACTCAACTTGATACATGAAGAGAAAATGTGTGAGACCAAGGTTCATGTACCAAATATCTCATTCAGATGAACATTTTTATACAATTGCTCAAGTAAGATAACAAAAACCTTGAGAGAGAACATGTTCAAGATAATAAACTGATACAAAAATGTGTCAAAATTAGTATACATCTAATTCAGTTTCATCTTCATAGTATTAAGACGGTTCAAGTATGATACCGGGATCACAAACCGTTTCATTTTCTCTCCCACATAGACTGCAAGGCAGCCCTTTGGCACACATGCAAGACTTTTGAAGATCCTTGTATTGCAGCCAGGGTTGCCTTTCTGATACCATGTAACCGAAAACCCATTTTGATGTATTGACACTTTGGAAGAGAAAGTTGAGAAAAGATGGTTGTAATATAATAAGATGCTACTTTTTGTGTTCAAATGCTGTTGGTTGTGACTGATTTTTCGTTGCCTTAAATACTTGTAGCCATCGATGTACATATATAGAGAGAGATGAAAAGTTTGTAAGAATCCTTTGATACTTGAATGATTGAGGGGAAAATGCTGTGAATCATGGGACCAATATGACATGTTATAGAAGATAGCACAAGTTCCATCTTTCAAACAGAATCCAATTGAAATAAAGTACATGTATGATCTCTCACTATTGTTGCCATATAATTCATCACCCAAAATGTATCAACAAATCTTGAAATGAAGGTTGGTTCAAGTATGATACCGTGATCACAAACCATTTCATTTTCTCTCCCACATAGACTGCAAGGCAGCCCTTTGGCACACATGCAAGACTTTTGAAGATCCTTGTATTGCAGCCAGGGTTGCCTTTTTGATACCAGGTAACCGAAAACCCATGTTGATGTATTGACACTTTGGGAGAGAAAGTTGAGAAAGATAGTTGTAATATAATAAGATGCTACTTTTTGTGTTCCAATGCTGTTGGTTGTGACTGATTTTTTGTTGCCC
>Ga0214544_1002735_pt1 | contig 36874 bp, 17 predicted proteins | sample CNSS3metaG_FD_160074 | JGI IMG/M metagenome (GOLD analysis project Ga0214544, IMG submission 160074) | Root nodule microbial communities from cowpea collected in UCLA plant growth center, Los Angeles, California, USA - CNSS3 | ecosystem: Host-associated > Plants > Roots > Nodule | place: USA...
ATATATATATATATATATATATATATATATATATATATATATATATATATATATATATATATATATATATATATATACTACAAACATAGGTTTTTGTGAAGCTTATTAGTGATTAATCAAAATTTTCTTGCACTATGTTTTAAGAGGTTATGTTGTTTATGCAAATTCATTTTTGTTTTAATAGCTTAAACTGAAGTTAAATACATCATGCACAAGTAATTTCACGTCTATGATCTTTTTATGAAAAACTTCTATCACTTTATTGTTCATCATCCTCGTGCGGGATGAGGTTTTTCTTAGTTATCCTGATCTGACAAAGAACATCATATTGTCACAGAGTGGGAGAAGACATTACAGTTAATTGGTGCATTTGGTCTCGGTTTGGTATGTTCATTTTCTTTCAGCTAGTGCTTTTCAATCAAATTGTTTCTTTTAGAAGTTTCACTTATGTTGGAAATCATACGGTGGACACATAACGTGTGTACTGGGAAATTCTTATATTCTATCATATTTTATAGTCACTTGGTCAATCAATGATTTTCCATTTCCTCACAAATGGTTTACTGTATATTCACCAGACCATCTATTTGCGGGTTTCTTCATATGAAAACGCTGAAGATCTAAATCAAGATGTGAGGTAAGTATACTTAATGATGGATATTTGGTCATAGAATCATGAAAAGAGTGTTTAACTAATTTAAACATTATATTATGACCACGACATATATTTTCTGTTTGTTTCAAGTTACCTTAATATTAAGTCGAAGGTCTGTCAAAAATTCTTTATGTTCTGTTCTGAACTATTTGGTATATATGGTGAATCATGTTAACTTAATTTGTCATTTCTCGGACAAAAAAGTCAATGATTTTATACATGTGAAATGATAAAAAAATGTATTTGTATTTATACATGGAAATAGCCGCTAGCAAAAAGAGTAGTTTCTGTATCCCTTTGCATTTTTACTTTTTCATCTGTTATTAAATTTGATCTCATTGTTTTGTTTTCTTCTTCAAAGGTTGTTGCTTTCTCCTGTTAGACTTGGAGCTAAAGCATTTTCATGGGCTGCTGGAAAATTAGAATCAAATGGCTTAGGATTACCTACATCACCTTCCTCATTAGATGTTCAGAATCGGGTGTTGCAGGCTGCCGCAAAACATGAATCTCAACCATCTGAGAGTGAAGGTAACCAAGATCCTGTTTCTGAACCGACAGTTCCTCTCAATCAGAATGTATGAGACCATTCCAGACCGTCATGTGCTAACATGAAAAGCAGAACAGAGAGATTAGTATGGTCACAGCAATTTAACTTAATGACTGAAAAGTTAGCAAGTTCACACTATCCAACCTTTTCCAAACACTGTCCTGCACCGAAACTCAACTCTGCCCTGCCTGTAGGCATTTTGAAAATATCGGAAAAAAAATCTCAACTCGCAAGGATGATTATGTTTGATTTGTTGCATGCCATGCCTCAAGTGCTTGGTAAAATTTCTACGGTCAAAATAACAAGAATGTAACTATTTGCAATTTGTAGTAAAAATATGTGGTGCTGTAACTTATATCCACTTCTCGCAAGGATTAGGAACATGTGTACAATTTTTTTTTTTTTTTTGGAATTATATTTAAATTCTGAACATATGTTATTGATGGATTATATTTTCAGGAAATTTTATTACTTTCATAGACTAACGTGATAAAGTTACATATTTTAATAAATTAAAAAGGTATTTTATATTTTAATTTCCAATTAATGAACGCCAGAATGACTCAAAAGTAATACATCATGCACATACAAGATTCAAAATTCATTTATTTTCTCAGAAAATATAAAACTGGATTACTTTGATAAAGATTGACAGAGGATGAGCAACAGTTCTTGGAATCTAACAAGTTTTCCTTTTCACAATTCATATCAATTGGGGTAAAATCCCAATTCATAAGAAGTGAACCACAGTATAATTTTATGCAAAATAATTTGGTTTCGTAAGATGTTCTTTTATTTTAAAAGTAGTTATTTTCTTCTGACTTTATCAGAGGGAGAAATCTGAATCTCGTCATAAAAAGGCTTTTAGAAAGGATCTTCAAAATCATAATTATAAAATATAACACAAAAACACTCTCACAGACACATAGAAGCTGGAATTCGGTACTACTCCAGGTATTTACCCCTTAATTTTATTTAGTTGATGTGTGAGAAGACCTTAGTCACTTTGATACTGGCTGAAATTGAAAACACAAGAAACTGCTCTTTGGAGCAGATCAGGTTCACCTGTAGGAAAAAACACTTGAAAGTATTCTTTCTGATGCGATTGTCAGCAATTTTTCATCTAAAAAATGTCTTCCATCACAACAACCGCCAAATGATAAAATAAATAGAAATAATAAGGCTATCCTCCAACCATAATAAACAGAAGTACTTAAATAAAAGCTAAATTTCTTTTTATCTACAATATGTTGAAAATCTTAATCTGAAAGAAATTGTGGCAAGTATAAAAGAGCACATCCCTCTATAGAATTGGAGGGAAGATGCGTGAGTGGGGAGATATTACATAGTCCTGGATATAATTTTTAGAATTACTTGGGTCAGGGATCCAATGAATCTCACTCATGTTTGGTACCTCAACATAGGACATCACAAACTCTCCAGTCTTCTCCAGCTTCCCTCTCTTGCCTGCCCTGAGTATAAGATTACCATGCTGGTAGGAAAAAATTCCTTTGGTCAAACGAATTATATCGCCGGAATCAAAAGCATCGCATTCATCTCCCCAAAGCTGAAGATGAACTGCAGCTGTCTCATCAGCTACAAGAGTCAAGCATATCCTATTCTTCCCTTCTAGTGTTGTGCTGCCTTTCTCCAAAACTATAAACTTACTCTCTATGTTGTTCTGAGCTGCAGGCACAATATCTTTGAGAAGAACCATATCTGATTTGTTCCTCCAAGAATCTCCACTTCATTTAATATCATACAACAGGTCATGAAACATATGGTTTAGAATGGAAAAAAATAATCAGCGATCAAAGTCAGCACTAGTGTACTACAACTACACTCAAAAGGTTAGTCAAAGGAATCTTAGAAAAATGTTTTGTTTTTCATATGAAAATAAATAAATGAAAATGTAGTAATCGCTTTTCTTTTCCCACATAGTGCTGAGAAGGAGATAGGATGATACATAGTTAAAACATAAAAACTTAACTATTTACACAATCTAACACTCGTGATACGTTTAAACAAACAACAAACAAAACAGACGTAAAGGCTCTGGCCCAGATTTCACTATCATAAATATTAGCTTCTCACAAATAGCTTGCAGAAGCACTTTTACAGAATATGCTACAAATATTCAAGAAATGTAATTCATACTTAGACAACTTATTCCATTCATAACTAACCTGGTAATGTAAACGAGCATAATTTTGCAAACCATGAACCAAAAAATCAGAGGAGTGGTTTGTACACTCAGAAGTGTCTATTTTGCGATTCTAATTTTATTTTTATTGGAACACTGTCGCTAACTAATGAGAACGTAATAAGAGTGAAGAATGAAAGGAAGGTGGCGAAAACCTAAAACTCAAATCATTAAAACCTTGAAACTGAAGCATTCATATTCTGTGATGCAGTTAAATAAACAATCGGAGAAAAAATGGTTAATTTACCTGTTCGGTTTCTACTGAGATGAATACATTAGAGACCCAAGCTTCCTTCAACAAAATAAAATTAATTATCAATTTATTCGAACACATCTCTAGTGCTTCCACCACTATCAATTTCTACTTGGAACTTTACAACTAATCTTGAAACCGCCTCATCAAATTATCAAAATATTTGAACAAATTACACAACCTCATAAATACCATCCCAGAACCAAACAGAGAAACATCAGAACTCAGTTTAAACTAAACCCAATTATTCCCCAAAATTTCAGAATTCAACTCCCCATCAAACCTGCAACATTGTAACATTACTCGTATAAAATACTTAAAACAAAGTAAATTCAAACACACAACAGAGAGTCCAAAGAATCTATAAGCTTTAAACGTGAATGCAACCATCATAAACCAACACTCAAAATCAAAGAATAAAGAAAACAAACACGACAATTACACTAGCTCAAATACGCAATCGAACCTGATAAAAATGATAGAACGGTGGGCAAGTTCTACCACACGAACCAGACCCCAAAACAATATCAGGCACAAACACCAGCTCAAAGAGATGAAGAACTTCAACGATTCAATCAATTTCGCATGAATGAGGGCCCCAAAACGAAAAGGAAGAGTGGATGGAGATTGTGAACAGGTCCTCTGTCTCTTCTTTTGTGTTGGTGCCGTTTGCCTTGGGAAAAAACAGAAACGTGACGAGTTTTGTTGAGTGAGTGTGGTCTGTTAGGGACAGGTGTATGTGAAGAGGAAAGATAAAAAATAATTTTTTTATATGAGGTGCAGAGGAAAATTTACGGAGGTGTAGGAAAAAATTGTCCTTTTCTAAGGAGAGATTTGTAGGCGCTTGCTTCTTGCACGTCCAAATTTCTACCTGCACTCCACAAGATTTGAAATTTTAGTTTTGCTGATCCGATTTTTATTTGAAACGGCCTCTTCCGTGAAGGACATTGGGTTGTGTCATTAACCTTGGTGATTGTGGATTTTTCTGAGATTAATATTGCGAAGATAGTTTTGAAAGAAAAAAAAAAAAGAAGATAAATTTAACGGTATAAAATAATTTAAAAATGTTTAAAAATGGAAGAGAAATAAGAGAAGTAGGTTAAAGTGGATGAAATGGTGGTTTGCTTATTATGGATGGTGGAAGTAAATAAATAGGGATTGTGCTTCTCATTTGGCCTTGGGATGCATGCGCGTAGGTAACGAAACTACCGTTACCTATTGCGTTTCAACTCCCCGTTTCTCCTTCCTCCACCACCACAGAACGCACAACACCCATTCCTATCATTCTTCATCATCATCATCATCACCTCCGTTTCAATTCATCACCATGGGGCTTTAGCTCCCCATTGCAGGCTGCCAAGACAAGGTATATATATCCTTAATTAACCTAATTATTAATCAATCATTTTCTTTCCAATCTTCTTCATCTTCCTCATGCCAGGTAGCCACGTTTCGGATCGGACACATATCTTGGCCCTGTCGCAACGTTTGGTCGAGAATTCTAAATAATTAGTTGATGATGGGGACCACACACGACAACGTCGTTGGCCTCGTACTGGCTGTCTCTTCCAGCGTCTTCATTGGCTCCAGCTTCATAGTTAAGAAAATGGGCCTTATAAAAGCAGCCAGCAATGGCAAAAGAGCAGGTTCGATCAAACTTTTCTTCAAATCTATTCTAATTTTTCTTTTCTTTGCTAACGCATCTGCAATTAATCAGCCACCGGAGGCCATTCTTATCTCTACGAACCCTTTTGGTGGCTCGGAATGATTTCAAGTGAGTCTTCCAATCAACTTATATTGCCATCAAACCTAAATTAATAATTAATCAAACACTTATCATCAAATCAATCAACCCTGCATTTTGTAGTGATCGGCGGGGAAATAGCCAATTTTGCAGCTTATGCTTTCGCTCCGGCCATCCTTGTAACTCCTTTGGGAGCTTTAAGCATCATTTTCAGGTAAGAAAACCTAGGTGGATCATGTTCGTGCAACAAACGTAGGTGGCCCATATATGTATATATATTTATAAAAAACGTATACGTTATGCAGTTCAGTGCTAGCTCACTTCATATTGAAAGAGAGATTGCACATTTTTGGCGTGCTTGGGTGTGCCCTGTGTGTGGTGGGATCTACGACAATTGTTTTGCATGCACCTCATGAAAAAGACATTCATTCTGTGAAGGAAGTGTGGGAACTTGCTACAGAACCAGGTAATTAAGCCAATGCCATGTCATTCTTTCTCTCTGCTAATTATGTGTATATAATTAAGTAATCGATGAGGTTTTTAATTCATTTGCCGTGACACAGGTTTTCTGGTGTACATTGGCGTTGTTGCGGCAGCAGTTTTCGTTCTTATTTTCCGTTTTGTGAAAAGCCATGGGCAGAAAAATATGATGGTATATATTGGAATATGTTCGCTCACCGGTTCCATTACGGTATATTACTCTAATGCTGGATGCTTATTTATGACAATATATATATACACGATTGATCAGCATAAGCTTTGTTTAAATAATTGTCTCCATGCATGTATAGGTTATGGGAGTGAAAGCAGTCGGAATTGCTTTGAAGCTGACATTCGAAGGGTTGAATCAGTTTATGTTCTTTGAAACCTGGCTATTTACAGTGGTTGTCATAGGATGTTGCCTTACACAGATTAACTACTTGAACAAGGTACATATATATGTGTGTAGTTTAATCTAATTTGGTGTTATGTCTAAAATTAATGGACTTTGCATCATGGTTTGGAAAACTTGTTTGCAGGCTTTGGACACCTTTAACACTGCTGTGGTGTCGCCGGTTTACTACGTGATGTTCACATCATTTACAATAATCGCGAGTGTTATCATGTTTAAGGTGAGTTGTTTGTGATTTAATGATACGGTGATGAGTGTTTTGTTTGTGATTTAATGATACGATGATGAGTGTTTTGAGAAATGATTGACGATAGTAATGTATAATAAACAGGAATGGGCGAAGCAAGATGCATCGCAGATTGCGACGGAGTTGTGTGGGTTTGTGACAATTTTATCAGGGACCTTCCTCCTTCACAGAACTAAGGATATGGGAAATAGACCCTCCGAAGCCACCGTTCATTCAAGTCCCGATCCAATACATTATTCTGATAATAATACTAAGACACCACCTCAAACCAGCGGCGAAATTTGAAACAACAACATACGTAAATTATGTACATGTACCAACACTACCATTTCCAAGATTAAAGGAGGCACATATGTTTGATAGGGCACAACGGAATGTTATTCTTTTATTTATTTATAATTAGAAGCATTTCTGTTTTGATTTACCCCCATCTCTTGTTTCAACAAGAGATGGTGTGAAACTAAAGTCTTGAAAACATATATGAGGATGTTTTTTGACCGTGACTTGACCAATAATTCTAATATATTTAAAATTTATATATATTTAATTATGGTTATTAATATAATAAAAGTTAATATATTATTTAGTTCATTAATATAATAAAAGGTAATACATAATTAAATATAAATGTACTTATATAAGAAATCATATATATCTAAAAATTATTTTATGGTAACTTTTTTTATCACTTTTAAAAAATAAATATAATTGTTATTCTTCTTCAATATGTATTCTTTTAAAGAAACTTAAGATTAAAAAAAATTTAGCATAACCTAATAAAAAATTCATAGGGTACGAAAGTTGCTTAAAAAAAAGCTTTATGTACAATAGAGGAGATACACAACATTTTTAGATTCACTGAATACACCGAACAAAATCAAGAACTCAAAAACAATTATTCATCGCTCCACTAATCTATATCTATGATAATCAAGTGAGGATTAAAAACTAATTATAAAAAATACATCATACACAAAAATAATTATTTACTTATTAAACTCATTACTAATCTATATCAATCAAGTTACAATTAAAAATTATTATAAAAAAATACATGTACATTATTTTTTCTTTTATATTCATAAATAATGAATATATCGGACAAAATTATTTCCTTTTCACAAAACAGAATAAGAATAATGGGTTTGATGTTATACCTAGATTTAATTATAAGAAGTTCATTTTAAACCATAATATTTGTTTCTAACTTCATCTACTTTACAAAATTTTTGGATCCATCATAAAAATTTTGTGTCCAACAATTACAAATTGACAATAATAAAGATTGATAATTTTAAACAATTGTTTAGGAACAAATTCATATTTAATTAATTATTGTAAATTTCTTTTATAATAGTAAATAGTATTACAATTGAATAAGATGAAAATAATAGTAAATAAGGTTAGAAAATGATCAATCTTTCAAAGATTTAATTATGTTAAATCTATGTTAAATTTGAAAACTTTCGGTTGAACTCTTGATAAATTAATGTGACATATTGAATGAATGCTCAAAATATTATAACATCTAAATTGAGTTTCTATCATTAGATTTTAACTATGCTAAAATGGTGCTTAAATGTTAACGTATAATACATACAACTTTAACGATGATGATCTTTCTCAGAGGTTTACTGTATTTAAAAAAAAAAAATTAAAGTAAAATAAAAATTTATAGAATATTAATGGCTTAATTATAGAATATAAAAATATTAATGGTAAAATTAGATAATTAAAATTTTTTAAAAATTATGAAGATAAATTATATTGTTTATTTTATATTTAATAATTTAATATATTTTTTATCTTTTATCTTTTAATTTTATATTTTATAATTTTAATTTGCTTTAAGAATAATCTTGTTAAATACAGTAAGGTTTTGAAAGAGAAAAGAGATTTTTATTATTAAAATCTCTTATAATAAAATATTATGCGATGATATTTAATATAATATTATAAGGTAACTACAGTTAACATTAAAATCTAACTATACTTACTTAAAAAAAAAATAAATTTGTGAAAACTTAATAGATCACCAAAAATTTAATAGAGAGTCAAATTGAAGGTTTTTTAAATTTATACAAAATTTAAAACATGATTAAACCTTTAACAAATTTTAAATAAATTATTATACTCCGTACAAATCATTTAAAATAGGCAATAATTATCAATTAATTTTAGTAAAATAATAAATATGTTATTTCTTTTTATTTTTCTCCTTGTTAAATATGTTGCTTTTTAATATTATTTTTTCAATAATATATTATTTTTCAATAATATATTATTTTTGTTTTTGTTAAATATATTATTTTTGTTTTTAATTATCAATTAATTTAATATTCTTTTATTTTTATTTTTAATCTAATAAATTTATAATCTTTTATTATAATTATAATTCTAACAAATAATTTTTTTTATAATTATTCAAAATATACTACTTTGATGATATAAGAGGAAGTTAACAATAGAAATAGAAATTAAAAAAAATAAACAAAAATATCAAATTTACCTATAGCATCTATAAAAGAGTTGAAACTTCTTTTTGTATTCAACTTTGAAACCTATTGTTGTTCCTCTCTCTTCATCCCATCAGAAAAAAAAAAAAAAATCAAGAAGAACCTAAAGTGTGCTTCATATTTGGAAGATTAAATACCTTTGGCAAATCCAGTTATGTTTCTGCTTACCGTTTTATGAGGTATTAGGGATTGTTCAATTTAAAAGGGTTTAATTGCTTATTTGTTATCTATGTGTATGAGTGCATAATCTAACATTTTATATTATAATCCAATTACAAAGTTTTAAAATTTTAGTAATAACTATTTTACAAATTATATAATGAATAACTTTTTTGTTGATTTATGATGCAAAAAGTACTTACACATATTGAATAACTTTTGTTTTTGTTTTTGTCTAAACTAAACAGTTGAGAAGACCAAATCAAATTGAGAGAAGGAAGATCTATTCACGTCTAAAAAAAAAACTTCATTTTCATTTACATAAATTCTAAAAATCATAAATTAACTTCTCTAGAAAATCATATTTAAACTATATATATATATATATAACGATTTAACTTAAAAAAAATATTTTACGTTTTCACATAAAGAACCAAAAACTCAAACATACCTATAAAAGAACATTTTTTTCTACTGTCAAGTAAAATTGTGTGCGACACTAAGAAGCATTTCCAACTCCGTTTTACAACAACTCAAAACCAATTTGACTAAAGCAACAGAACAAATGGATGTCATATTACGATCAAGAGGAAAACTGTCAAAATTTTCAATTCCAGTACATTGGCAAATATATTATCTGTTACAGACTATTCAGATGTCACAAAAGCCAATTTGGCATGACAGTTTCAAGTTTAACTTGTAGAAAATAACCTTTACAAGACATTTTAACAATCTGTTTCATGAAATAGAAAACAAGATTCATGACGTGATGCAGCATTTCAACCCCAAATAAAGGTTATAGTTGTGGAGATATATACAATTAGTATGATAGATGATGAACTGACAGTATCCTTAGCCTGAAGTATCACTGACCCGAAGATCAAGCTGCAGCTGTTCTATGAGTATTTTTTCAATAGCATCTACGAAGCTTGATATATTTTGACGAACATGAGTATCTAAAGAATTGACCAACTTCTGAAAATCGAAAGCATGGTCAACATGTCAAGTATAAATCCACCAATATGGTGTGGTTAAAATGAATACTACAACAAAATCTTATACTAGTATGTGAGGTCAACTACACGATCACAACACCATTCAATTCGGTTGATCAATCAGAAAAAGATAAATGAACAAAAATGGGAGGATTTACTGCTTCATAAACTTATATTATTTCCTTTTTCCAAATTTACATTGAAAGTTGACGTAGTTTCAAAAAGTGGATTTAAATGTAAGTGGGTTATATTTATGTTCAAGCTTGAACCCCTTTAACATTTAATAACCTCCATCACAACCCTGGTCTCAAACTGCAATTATACGAACACTTTAGGAGACATATTATATTACTGCATTTAGACTAGAACTAGCTGAGCCACTATATTAGTTTTCTAGTTGTCAAAAGAAACTAAAAATACATCTAGGACTAAGCTAATATGAGATTTCAATAGGTTCAGCAAACAATTAAGTAAGAACAGTTTGAGCTTAAAACCCTGATACCACATTGATACTCTACGGAAATATCCATAAACCACAAGGAAAAATGAAGGCAGAAGTTTTGTAGCTAATATAGACTGAAATTCCCGCACCTCAACTTTGCAATGAAAACTCAGAGAAGCTCTCTTCAAATCATCTGATCCCTTTATGCATATAAGCTTCAATGGAGAACCAAATATGGGCCAGCCATGCGACAACTTTATGTACGCATCAGTTCCTCCTGCCATATGAGCCACAATAGTCTCATCTTTGTCCAAGTATTCAAGTGAATATCTGCATTGACCCAAAAAATGTAAAGAGATACTGAAGATATCCCAATTTAAGAGCATCAAAGCCAAACAGTCTCACCTTGATTTATTAGCATCCTTTATTACAAGACTCCTAAGTGTGCTTTGTAAAATTCTATCTTGCACTTTCTGTATAAACCACTGCAACGAGAAATTGCTGCATGGTAAATGAATGTCAAGGCATGAGTGGTGGCCACAAGAAATCTGGGAACCATGATTAAGAGAAAAATGAGGATATGGCAAACCTGACAGACTTTGCATAATCAACAATGTCGCTCAAATATATATCATTTGGAGAAACCTAAATAGTAAATCCAAGAAATTTATTAAATCATCTGAAGAAAACAAGAATTACAAAAATGGAAAATTAAATTCACAAGTTTAAGCTTTTCACATGTCCTTGCGGCATAAATAAATGGTATCATATCAAAACATCCTACACTACATACTCAAAGGAGATTAGGAAAGAAAAAAGTAAATGCATTGTTGTGTTCTGGCAGGATCTCATTAAAAGTATGAAACAACAGTACTAATGAATATATATAAATTCCTAGAGCACTGCATTGTTGTGTTCTGCCAAGATTCAATAAAAGTATGAAACAACAGTACTAATGAATTGATATAAATTCCTAGAGCACTTAATCTGATAAATTCTCCCTCTCAAATCATGTATGTGAAATCTAAGTTCAAAGCGAAATCTGATAGTAGGTATACAAGAAAAGTTAGGGTACACAATTTGGGAAAGTGAAAAATAAGTAAAACCTTCCATCAAATTACGACTGGTATCTTAAAAAATGTATTGCATATTGTGAGGGTGATAAAATCTTTCATATCAACATAATATAAGGAAAAAGTTTATCAAACATGTGATCACATTGTAACATATAGTTGGTAATATTAATTCAGTTTTTTAGCCTCGTTTATCTCTCTTTCACCTCTATATCCAAGACCCACAATCTCTACAAGCTCCACGACTGTTGAAACTTCTAAACTTATTCTCCAATGTTTCTAGTTACTGAACATTTATCACCAACAATAAAAGAACTAAACTACATATAACAATAAATGGCGTAGGAACCACTGTGATATGAAATGATATATCCAGAAATTTCTGAGAATGATACCTGTCCCCTTCCCCTGTGATATGAAAAGATGCATCATAAAGTATAAAAGTTTAAAACACTAACAGATCAGTCATTATCTGAACTTAGCAAGATACTAATGAATTAATGATATTAATGATAATTATAAAGCCACTGGAATAGTATAATAAAGATCACTAACTTAAACCAAAAGTAATTGTTTCTTGAAGACCTATTTTCATACCTGGACATTCTTTAACTTCATAGTCCCCTCAAAAACCTCAATTAACAACTCATGATTCAGCTCATCAACGGCATCTTCTTGAACACTCAGCTGATAAGAAATGCCCTCAGATGATGGCATGTAAGTCTGCAATGACAACCTAATGCAATTCTCATCAAATGCAAGCACTTTTAGACCCGTGAGCGCATCCTCAATCTGCTCTACAACTTCAAACCTGAATAAGGGAACAAGATGAGTAAGCTGTGACACAGAATCACAGATAAACATTTGAAGTGTAAGTGAAAGCTGACTCGCCACTTGACTGTGAACTGAAGATTCTGCAGAGACTTTACAATCAACTTCATTTCATCAATCTTATTTTCAAGTTGAAATAGCTGCAACATATGAACAAAAAAATTACTCTTTATAGATGTCATATAGTCTGCATGTCTTTGAAACTAATTATATTCAATTCAATCTCCAAGAAAGTAGCATGGTTTCTCAGTGTGAACAACACCTCTAAATTTTTGTCCAGATTTTCAGCGGCTAAATTTGAACAATCATCTCTCAGAATTGGGGAATCAATGCCTTCAGTAGCCTCAGATATGTTCTTCTGATCCTGTAGTTATTAAAAGCTAACATCAAAATATGAACCCCACTACAACTCCGCCTTTGCCAAAGGGATGGTTAATGAAGTGGATATAGTAATAACTAACGAAATTCACAACAGCTGCTCATCAGAGCGAGCAAAGGAATTAGCCACAAACAATATAAAACACAAACATGTTCTTAATTTACAAGAGAACCAAGTAGGAAGCAGCAACCTTTGACTGAATATAATGTAAAGAAAAGTCCAATTCTTCAAGTTTGGCCAGCAATATTGCAGAATCTGGAGAGAGCGGAGTAAGAAGCAAAATGTGGAATGATTAACGATGGTGACTAAATAGTAATACTAATAGAGAAGACAGATAACATGAATGGGATTAATAGATGGTAGGTGCTGGCGAGTGCGAGTGTGAGTGGGTGAGGGAGAGACCATCGTTGTGAATTTTGGTAAGAAGGCCAATCTGGTCAGCCATTTGGGCAGATTGAAGGTGGACAGTGCGAAGCTCCTCTTGCAACTGGTTTATGTAAGCATCTGGAGTGGGGCAACAAAAGTTAAGACTCAATTCTCACACAAAATGAGATGAAATGAGTAGAGAGAAGGGAGTAACAGAAAAGAACCTTCAGTTTCGAAAGAAGGGAAGTCGGATACAATGTGCTGCAGTGTATTCTGTAGTATTGAAAATTGAAAGTGAATAGATAGGAAGCCGTTGGGAATTGTGAACAGCCACGAATGAGAACGGGTAACCTAATCTAACCTCAAGATGAAGAGCGCAGTGACTGGGGGTATCCAATTCCAAAGGGTTGAAATCGCGGTCAACGTCGTAAAGCTTCTGAATCTGCGCGATTCGACTGAAACAAACATACAACAATCGTAAGAGAGAGAGAGAGAGAGAGAGAGAGAGAGAGAGGGTAATTAGAATGAGAAGACGGTAAATGAACCAATACCTGCGGAGGTCGTTAGGTTGTTCTTTAGCCATCTTTCTCTCAAAATCCAGCACAACTATTGCGGACTCGTTTAAGGCATTATAATCTCCATTTGGCAAACGCAGAAAACACAAGCGCAAAGAAAACAGAAACCTTAACAAAAGAACTTAGTGATGACAGAGCATCTATTCCTCTCACTGACCCAGTAGCACGATAGTTGGTACAAGCATCAATGGAGAAGGGGAGACCCAAATATAAATGGTTTACAAAGAAACTGATACTCAAAACAACTTCGGAAACCTAAAAGAAACTCAGAAAATGCATGGCAGACAAAATGAAAGTGAGAGTAAAAGCAAGGGCGGGGATGCAAAATTGAACCTGACTGAAACCCAAAAGATGATCCAAATTCAAATTCGAAAGCACTCATCATAATTACCTTATTGCCCTTCTCTGTCAAACGACACTCAGCGCACCAAATTTTTTAAAAGAAAATTGATTTTTAACATATAGTATCCAGTTTGGGATAAGGTGTCAAATAGATATCCGGTTTAAAGAAAGTATCAATTGTATCTCAACTTTTGAGAAACTGTTTCAATTAGGTCTCTTTCATACAAAGTTGACTAATGTTATTATTCAACATGTCACGTGTCGATCTGTGATTTTTTAAAATTTTTTAAAATTTTTTAAAAAATATTTTGAAAAAAAAATAAAAATGCCACATGTCAAGTATCTAGGTATGACACGTGTCATTGTGGGTGTCACGTGTCAGTATCGTTATCAGATGTCATTGTATTGATTTCGAATTAGTTCCCATATATGTTTTTTTGTTTCAATTTAATACCTAAGTATGTGTATCTGATTCAATTTTGTCCAGTTTTTTTAATAATTAAAATTCATTTTTTCATAAAATTAAAAGTATTTAAGTATAAAAGTTTAACAAAAATTAAGTATTTGATATTTATATTAAAATTTAGTGGTAAAAGTCAATTTATTAAGTCATTTTTAATTAAAAAAAATTAGTATAACATTCAAACAAATAGAAATTTTTGTTTAAAATTAGTAAGAGATTATATTGTTCTATTTAAAACAAAAATTAACAAAACATGAGTACTTAATAAAAAAGTAATTAATAAAGTAATATGTTAAAAAGTCATTTTTAATAAAAAATATTAGTATAACATTTATATAAATAATAAATTTGGTATGAAATTGAGAGGAACAATATAAATATTAATACTTAATTTTGTAAAAATATTTATACTTAATTATTTTTAATCTTATAAAAAATGGATTACAAAAATATTTTAATTATTAAAAAAAATTGGGACAAAATTGAATCACATACACGTACTTAGGTACTAAATTGAAACAAAAAGACATATATGAGAACTAAATTGAAATCAACACAATGACATATGATAGTGACACTGACACGTGACATTGCAATGTCACGTGGCACTCACAATGCCACATGTTACACACAGGGACTCGACATGTGGCATTTTTATTTTTTTTTTCAAAAATTTAAAAAAAATTTAAAATTTTTTAAAAAAATAAAAAAAAAACCACAAACTAACACATGGCACGTTGACTAACGGCGTTGGTCAACTCTCCGAAAGGAACATAATTGAAGCACTTTTTCAAAAGTTGGAATGCAATTGACACTTTTTTAAATCGGGTATCTATTTGACACTCTAACTCCAAACTGGGTACTATAAGAGTAATTATACCTTATAAAAAAAGTAAATTATTATATTAATAAAATAAAATAATAAATATAAAATGTAAAAGTTAACCGAATTTCAAAATAGTGAAACGCTTTTAAAAAATGTTAAATCTCTCGTCGGGAGTAATAAAATCTGAGAGGATGGTAGTTTTACGTTTATATTACTATTTGACACTTATATAAATTAATATTTTATTTAAATAATAATATTTTATTAAAAAAAATTAATGTCAAACCGTGTCAAAATAACTTTTTCCCGAGATATTTGGTGTCAAAGATATCATTTTGCCCTCGTGTTTGTAAATATTTCTTTTGTCACTTTATTTTATTTTAGTCTTTTACCCGTTTCTTTTAAGTTACTATTGGTAAGAATAGGTTAGAAAAAGAAAATTGCGAATAAAATATTATAAATGAGAAGGAACAGGATTAGAAGGCAGAAGGAAGAAAGAAAATGGAAATGTTATAAAAAGATGACAGAAATTAAGGTGAGAGGACATGAGAGAGAGGAGGGGAGAGAAGAGAACTAAAATAACCAGCCTTTGCGAGGCTTGAGTGCGACTTGTTGCTGCACCACCAAAATTGATGCGCGGCTCTCCAAATCCGGTGAGGCCAGAAAGTCTCCGATCACACCTAACTCCGGGAATTCGCTCCAGTTTGTGAGTCCCTGAGTCTGAGGGGACTCAATCCCATGCCTCCTTCCCACGATGAAGAAGTCATGCTCTTTCGCCACCTCACTCAGAAACGCTGCTGTCTCAGACCCTTCCTTCGCCACTATCTGTTGGTACCTTATGTTGTGTTTCATCTCTTCCATGGCTTCCCTTTCATCCCACTCCTTCTCTGCCTCGTACACCAGGTGGTACACCACCAGCTTCATCCCTCTCTTCATCATCGCTCTCTTCGCTATGCACAGCGCCTCCTCGTCGTCCTCTCCCCCCACGTAAATCAACCCCACTCGAATCGACTCCTCCTCCCTCATCCTCTGCGAACCTCGCGACACCAGGATCCCAACCGAGCATGGAGCTTTTTCTAGCACCCTAATATTCAGTGCCCTTATGCTCTTCTCCTCCGATTCCACTTCCCCGTCCGTCGACCATCTCAGATGAAACGGAAGAATTATGATGGACGCCACCTTGTCAAAGGCAAGGTTGCAAACGTCTTCGTACATCAGGCTCGGCGGAGACACTGCGGTGCAAGGGTACGCCGTCACCACGTGAGGGTTCTCGTGCTCGTAAACGTCGAAAGCAAGAATTACGTCATCTGAGTACGACCTGTGTTGAACCCCCGATTCCTGCCTTTGAATGCGATGGGGGATGAAAATTGGCAAGGCGCGTCCCACCAGCTCTATCAGATGCAATGCATCCACTATGATTGGACTTTCTGCCGTTGGACAACACAGGTCAATCATGTCTATCATCGACGATATGTGGCTTGGCTTGTGAATGCACACCAGTATCCTCAGCTCCGACCAAGCTCTTAAGCTCATGATGTTCCTCTTTTGGTACCCGGCGTATTTTCTTGAAGGGTCGTACAAAAACCTCACAGACCATTGCACTATGCACGCTACCACGATTATGCTCAGAATCATTATTCCGTACGTCAGCCCATCGATTATCTGCAAAAGTTTTGTTTTTTTGTTTCAATCTATATTGGAAAATCTGGATTAGGCATAATGGTATAGAATAAGATGAGATAGATGACGACCTTGTAGTCGTATAAGAAGCAGTAGAGTCCGATTTCCACAACGCCTTTGGAGTTTAAAATGAGTGAGAGGGAGAGAGCATCACGGAAGGGCATGTTGCAGAAGAGGGCGGGTAGAATGCAGGATATAATTTTGACCAGGTGGGTGAGCATGATGACGAGAGAGACAGCGAAAACCGATGTGGAGGAATAAGTGGAGGAAAAATCAGCTTTCAGCATGCAGATGGTGATGAAGATCGGCAGAAGGAAGGTGGTACCGAAGAAGTTAAGCTTCTTGACCAATGCAGATCCAAGTGGAGGTCCCTCCGGCACGGCCAATCCCAGAATGAAAGCTCCGAGCACGAATTCCTGGTTTATTTTAACCGAAACCCAACCTAAGACAAAGAGCAGTACGATGATGACGTAGAGGTAACCATCTTTCACAGGTCTTCCTTCTGGGGTGTGTCTGACGATCCAAAACATTGCTGGGCGACACACCAATGGAACAGAGACAGCCATTGCAAACAAACCAACGAGGTTTGTAATAATCTCTTTGGAACTATGACCCTCACTAAACATAAAAACAGTGCCGATGGTGGTAGCGCACGTGCACAATATGTCACTGACCAATGCGGCAGACAATGCCAATTTGCCAAGTTCGGAGTTTTGGATTTGAAGTTCATTGAGAAGGGAAGCAATGACGGCAAATGAAATGATAGTGTGGGAGACCAATGCAACAAGGAAACTGTGGTAGTTACGATCGACGACTTCAAGCAGTGGATATTTGAGTACGGACACGAATGCAACTGCGGTGAGTATCGGCACTACCAATCCTGTAATGGCAATGGTCCATGCCTTCTTCCCCATTCTTGTTATCAAGCTAAAATCCATCTGCACACCGTTTATGAAAATGAAAAGCACAAAACCGATCGACGTTATTGTTGTGATGGTGTCGTGAGTTCCATACGGAAACAGCACCCTCATGTACGACCCCACTGGTTCCCCCACAAAAAGAGCTTGCAGAATTAGCCCAGCCTGTGTATACAAACAAATTCATCATTTCATGAATACATACAATTAATTGCAGAAAAAACAAGTGTTGATTGAGACATACCATCATCTGGGAAATAAAGAGAGGAACTTTGAAGGGCATGAGGATGAGTCGACAGATTTGGGTGATGGCAAATATTAGAAGGACTTGTAACTCAAACAAGGGGAGAAAAGATCTCATTGGAGTTCTTGTATTTTGTGGGCTGCTACGCCATAACCCATCTGAAACAATGTGGGGTGGAGCATCAAGACACACCTCGTACTTTTGTCTCCTTTCATCCACTTGCGTGATTGACAGGAACATCGTTTCACTTGCATTTATCGCCATTTTTCGCACCAGTTAATGAATATCAATATTTGAGACCAACAATGAAAATTTACTGAATCAATAATTGATCTGTGGAGCTTGAAAGAGCAGGTATATCACATATATATACCCATGATTATCTGATGATACAGGTTATGCAATGGTTGCCCACAGTTGTCAAGTGGGAGTATTAATCTTTGAGGTCTCAACAAATCTTTTTCTTTTCATAAGTAATTAGTTTCTCATCCTCATCATCACAGCTGTAAAGGAACCATATAACTATATTTACACCTTACATCTTCGCACAGTTGTAATCTCCTAACTAATTTTAACTGTCTATTATAATTAGACAAATATAACTGAATAATGTTTCCAAATTTATTATATATGTAGATACATGTCATTTCAATGATTAAGATTACCCAATCTCTTCTGTGTGTCTTATAATAAAGGATAACAAATTAGAGTTCAAATAACAAAAAGTACTAATTTAACTGTTCAACACAATAATATTTTAGCTATATTTATATTTATTTGTTATTTTAAATTTTAAATATACATTATTATATTATTAGAGAGTTGTGAAATGAGTGTAACTTTTCTTTTTTAAAGAAGTTTCAAAATATTGTTTTTCTTTAATAAAAAAAATCATAAGATCCTGTTAAAAGATAGTAATTTCGTCAGGTATCTTTTTTTTCTAAATTATGAAAGAAATCAAAACAGTAACGTGTGATTTTGTTTTTGTCTTGATGAATCATTTTTAGAGATCCATTATTTTTATTATATAAAATGCCCAGGCATTTTCTGGATTTGTGATAAGTGATTTAATTTAAATAATAATTTTTTTTGTTACATCTAAAAAAATATAACATTATTACATAATTAAAATATAAAAAAAATCCGACCTGCCGGATTCGAACCAGCGACCTAAGGATTGTCTGCAGACATCATCCAACTACAGTCCTCCGCTCTACCAACTGAGCTAAGGTCGGAACATGAGGACCAAATTCAATCTCTTTTTGAACAATGTAATATGTAATATGTGCAAATTTATTAGAACATTATTATTTGTTTATTGATGTTATTGTTAATGCAAATATTCATTTGTTAAAGACTTTAATTTTAATATAACTTTTATCAACTAGATAATATTCCTATACTTAATAAGAAAAGTATATATTAAATTTTATAACCATATTTGAAAAATTAATTATAATTATTTGTATATAATATAATAAAATTTACCCACTTAAATTTTATTATGTTTTAACTGTTAATTAGGATGAAATACTAATAGGAATTCAAAATGGACCTTATGTTTTTATAACTTCGTAATAAAGATTATAAAATTAATTTCTTTGAGACTTTAATTTATGAAAAAAATTTATATTACTATATTCATAAATTAAGACATGTTTTCATTAATGAAATATGATTTTAATTTCAAAGTGTAATGAAAATTATATATTTTTTTTTCTTTAATTGAAAGATGTTTAAGAAGGACGAATTTTTTGTTATTATTAAAACCAAAATTTCAAAATGTATCTTTATGTAAAGTGAGAGAAATCTAATCATATTTATGTAATACTTATAAATAGTAAACATTTTATTTAGAATTTAGAGTTTTTTCATATTTTTGTAGTATAATGTAACTTAAAACTCGTTTGAATTTTTTAATAAGTAGGTTCTCTCAAAATAAATTTAGATATAAGAGTTTATATTTGATCATTGAATAAACCAATCATCAAAACAAATCATTAGTTTTGACATCACTTTTAATCCAAAACATTTTAAAATAATAAATTTTGTGGATATTTATTCTTTTATAATGTTCAACTTTCTTAATTTTACTCGTAGGACTTAAATTTAGACTTACTTGAATTTTTCTAACATCGAGAATATCGACAATATCGACATGTATAAGGTAAATTATTAACTCATGATTAGAATTTTCTAAAGAATAACGATATTTTAACTCACTCTTTTCTACCTATTTTTAACCCATCACTCTAATCATCATCGGATAATAGATAATTGAAGGATGATTGAATTATGAATTAAAAATGAGTAAAAAAAATGGATCAAAATATCAATATCATTTTCAAAAATATAAGGAGATTTTTTTTTTAACCAAAGGTTCTTTAAGACTAATCATGACATTAATAGCTCACTATTTTTAAAGTAAATCAGATGAATCTGAAAACAATATTCCTTAATAATGATATAGAACAAAAGGTTTACACCAATGCGGAAGCACATGAAAAATATTTTATAGGTTTCAATGGTATAAATCGTATAAATGCACTTAGAATTTTGAGAAACAGTAATCCAGGCACTGATAGAGAAAGGTAAAAAAAGTAATGACAAATCAGAAGTTCTAAAAATAATCAACTTCAAGTAAACACGTAATCTTGGTGAAGCTCAAATTTATTTATTTTTTTCACGCTTTTGACAGCCGTAGTTTTGCAGCATGTCTATAATTTATGAAGTTATCCAATGAGACTCGACGACTGAACAATAAAACAATAAAACGACATCATAAATTATTTTTCTTTCCCTTTTAAAATACGTATTACAAGTCAATACATAGAACTTCTATATTTCTGTAATCCCCAACTTTACTTGCTCATGAAAACCAAACGTTTTCTCTAATTCTCACATTCCCTACTCCATTCATCGACTCTGCTAACACCCATCGTAAACTTTTTTGCGAGAAGAGAGTAAACAACCGAGTGAGTGGGGATACAACCATAACCATTAAAAGCCACAAGGGCTAATCACCCGTTTTAAAGCTTCAACAATTTATTATTCTTTTGAGGGTGCACGGGAGGTGAATAACTGAAAATAGAGACCAATTTCACCAAGATCATAGTAACTCGACTTACAACTAAAAATAAAATAACAAAACCAGAGTACGAAAAAATACCCGTTGCTGCTCCGAACCAACATTTATAATTACAGTGTAATGTACAATTATAAAATCGAAAACTCTATGTTAGAGAAAAAAAACAAAGCAAAATAATCACGGTGACTTTCATTAGCCTGACTGTACACGTAACTTGTTTGCCACATGGAGCAAATGACTAATGTTTGTAGAGGGATAACTTTGCAGCAACTTGAGGTTAGAAGTGAAATCACCCGCTAGGAGGCGCCTACGGACGAGAATTAGCATTGCGCAGCATATTCTAAGAAGTGTTTCCTACACAGTATCGCAAGAGTTAATTTTCCTCCTTATTCTATTTTCACTCAATGAAAAAATAATTACTAGATATTTTGCAAAACAAGCTCCTCAGACGTCCTCACCAACCATTACCAGTTCTATGCAACAATAAGATAAACAAAAGGAATTTATTGTTCCAATACTACAATCAAGGAAAGCACATGACCTGTAAGCTGTAGCATACCCTAGTTCTCTCAAGCGAAACACAACGAAGTAGCTTCGACCTTGTTCTAATCATCTTTCCTTTAAGAAAAGATCCTATAAACTGCAGATTACACTTGCACGTCGAGGTCAATAGAGCAAGCGTTATACTTTAGACAACTGTTCTTAATGATGCTTAATAAGTTTTTAATTAGGACATCTTCTGGATAGTTGCAGGTTTTCGGTTTAGTTTTCCAATATATATTGCAAAACATCCGTGGAACTATTTACTTAGGCCGTAATCAGTTCCTATACAAGAAAAATAGTAAGTTATAGTTCCCATACAGTTTTTGTTTGGCAGTTTATCATCTTTGGAAAGTTTTCATGGCGGTTTTATATAAGACAAAAAGTTTTCTGCAGAGTCTTCAACAGGGACCGCAACTTAACTGGTATACAGGTTGTACGTAGTCGAAAGGTTTTCTGCAGAGTTCTCACCAGGGAGCACAACTTAACATGTACACATGTATAAGGACTAAAACTTCTAGTTTTCCTATTTAGGGACTAAACTTCTAGTTTGCTCATTTAGGGACTAAAATTAGAAAAAAATTATAAGGACCAAATAAATAGTTTAACCAAACATATATTCAAATAAAATAAAGCTAGTTTAATTTTTAACTTAATTTTGAAACACTTAAAACATTTTTAAAACAAAAATGAGTTTTGATTTACAAATTGTTAATTATAAGAACAGATCATTCAAACCTTTTCCAATACCATATCTCGGGGGCAGTAGCATCTCAGCTCCTTCCACTGGACAATAGATGGCAAATGCCAATCAAATCCATTTACCAAACGCAACCGAAATTACTCCTCAATAAGAGCATACATGTTATGATGCTGGCAATAACATGGCTGTAATGGGTAGCAGGATCCAGTGTAAAAAATGATGATGCACAATGTGTTTCAAAACACACTGTTGTTGTCATGAATACAGATGTCATATAGAAAAAAAGAACTCAGCTGAATTTGAGACATGAAAATATGCATTGCTTGGCTAAAAGACAACCAACATTCAAAAGCACGTCATGAAGGCCTGCCGCAGCTTGCTGGGGACATTACCATCCAAAACTAAAATTGCATGCAATACCCATTGGTTGGTGTGAGGAAGGAGAGTTTATCAGTTGCAGATAGCGGAAGGCAGTGGCCAACCACAAACATGCTATAGCCAAATGGCAGAAAGAAGGATGGCTGCTATTTAATGATTTTTGTATGTAATAAGGTGTACATAATTACATATATAATGCTAAAAAAGCTTAAATTTCATGAAATATTCATAATAATCAATAAAGAGCCGGAAGTCTTACTGTATTGGATAAAACATAAGGAATAGTTGACTAGTTGAGAGGAATGATGAATTGGAAAGAGCTTTTTCTTTCAGGGAGAGAGTGATTTGAGTAATAATTTTTGTATATAGTAAGGTGTACAAAATTACATGCATAATGCTAAAAAAAACTCAAATTTCATGAAATATTCATAATAATCATTAAAGAGCAGCGAGTCTTAATGTATTTCATAAAACATAAGGAGTAGTTGACTAATTGAGGAATGATGAAATGGTGAGAGCTTTTGCTGTCAGGGAGAGAGTGATTCGAGAAGTATTGCGACTGACGTGATTTCAGTTTAAATTTGAAAAATGAAAACTACAATAAATTGAGAACTAATTTATTAAACTGAAAACTAGTTTTAGGTTTTAAGAATTCCAAAACTTAAAACTGACAAGCAAAACAAACCATAGCTAAAAGCTAACAAGATAAACAACCTAAAACAGAAAACTAGTTCCTCCTCTTGTTGCCAGTCTTTAGTGAATGGAATTTCCTAGGAGGGTTTTGGGGCAGTTGCGGTGTTTCCTTGTACTGTTTTCTCTGTCAAATGTGTTTCTGTGGCTTCTTATGGGGGTTTTGTTTTATTTTCCTTGAACAATGTGACTTCGCTTGGAGGGTAACTTAAAACTAACTCCTGATTCTTTTTATCATTGTTTATCCTTTTCAGCATTATTAAAGTAACCCTAAACTTAAAATCCAATATCATCTCTTACCATTGAATCGATAAGTGTGGCGGACCATGAGGTTAAATATCAGTCCATTAATTTTATTGAAGGAAAAGTTTAGGGAAGCCAATATAGTATAAGGAAAATAGGAGCAAAACTGTACCTGTGGACCCTCTGGATCACTTAAAATGACGTCCCAAATATGGAGGATGTCAGAAAAATTAAATTCCTGAGTCAAGAGGAGAGTAATCCACCTAAATGCATAGAATTGGGGATTGACCTGAAATTTTAAATGTGGGATTTGTCATTTTTCTGATCAACAGCTCAATAACCAAATCAAACACGTACTTGAATCATCTGACAAATTGAAACTAAAAACATTGTACCGACTAATTAATTAAAGACAAAAAGTGACACTTAACTAGTAGATGAACACAAAAACAGTCAAACAGAAGAAAAAAAAGGTCCAAAAAGGACAGGTGCAACATAGAACGCTTCACTGAATCAATGAAGCAGGTAGGAACCACTTACTAGAGCTTTTATTATTTATTATTTATTTTACGAATAAAATATTGGAGAAATGAAAATCTTTTTAGAACAAATTTAATAAAACAGAGAAGAGATGATAGGACAATGTCTTCATTCCTCGCCCTTGTATGCATTTGCCAAACAAAATGAGTTGGCCACCATTGTTCTAAGGAAAATTTCTCCCCCATATAACCCTTCTGTTCTCAAATTGTTAAAAGAGTTTTACTTTTAGATAGAGCACGTACTTAAATGGCCTCTTACCTCAGTAGTGACCTCAAGATGACGCCACAGTTCTTCATCGTGTTCTTTTAAAAGCTGGGACAATCTTGTAATAGTGGAACGGATTCCAACAATACTATTATCAAGTTGTTGACAAAAATTATCTTGGAACCCACTCAATAGCTCAACAAAACAAAAGAATGTGTCTGCTTCAGCAAAGGCCTGCATTTAGTTATTTGAAACAGCTGGGAAAATTCAAAATCACGAGTAAAATAAAACTACATTAATCAATCACTGCTATCTGAGCAACTTTTAGGAAACAAAAACCTCTTATCAACATCCCCATGGCCATAATTTTTTTATAAAAAGGTTTCACTCAAGAAATCATCATTCTGAAGCTTTGAAATACATTGGCACTCCAAAGCTTCAACAATCATGTGCTTCAAGAGCAACATGCATTAAAGAGAAAAAGAAAAGATACAAAATATTACAACCAACCATTGGGGTCAACACCAAACCCATGCAGCAATCAGGAAAACCTGATAGCCCATACCGGTTCCTAAAAGTCCTAAGTAAAACAAGTGGGCAACCTACCATACCAAGCAAACTCTACCCTGGAATCCAAACCCGAATTACCAAGTCTGTCATCATATTTATTTCCTTCTCTACATATAAGAAAAACATGAAAATTAATAGCCTTACACATAGAAATCCCAAAAGCTATATCAATTATTTCACCTTTTCTCATTTTGTTTTATGTACAAGGAAACATTGTACAGATGGTAATATTTATTGTCCCAATTCCCTAAGTAAGCATTTCTACATTTTCTAAGTTTGCCAGGATGTACTCACAGCATTTTCCTCATCGGGGTCATTTTTGAACACATAGAAGAGAGGGGCCAATACTTCATTCATCCCTTGAACATATCTTATACCTGGGTTCAACTTTGCAAAAATAATTAATATGCTCTTTAAAGCATCCTGAAAATTCCCCAAAAGTTGAAAGTCAAGAAAAAGGATTGAGTTACTGAATTTGTCTATATGAATTTCAAAATAAATAGAGGAACAACCTGATTAGATTTTGCCAATTGAGAATCACCGGAGAAGAAGTGTATATCCGGATGAGTACGTTTTACATCACGATCAATCTGCTCTATGAGCTCTGTGTCCTAGGAAAATGAAAAAAGAAAAAGAGGAGTACAGGAGATTATATTAAGTTTTGAGTAATAGTAGTCATGACACAGGAAGTAGCATAGAAGTTCATAAAAGATTAAAATATTGATAACAGAAAGATCATTAGCAGTGTTGCGCTGTGTTAAACTAATTCCCCCCACAGACACAGTGGTAATGGTTGCACAGATAAGGTATGACTGTCAGATTGTATATACATATAGAAGCAAGCAAGAAACTTAGCATGCAATTGAGATTACTGTAACTCTAAGTGTAGAAAGTAACGGGAAGAATTTCAGTAAATGGCTTTGTAATTTCTTAACCGTAAAGTAGGTGATATTTATGTGTAAATAAGATGTATATTTAGATTTAGGGAGAAAAGATTGCATAGATATTAGATTAGTACCTGGAAGAATTGATTCCATATGCTGGTCTTGCCTAGACTCAAAGGGTGATCCTCATGAGTGATTTGTGATCTAGAAAGCAAGATACGAGTCTCAGATTTTGCATCATCGATGTCATGAGCAGCAGAGTTGTAGATCCTCCTCGTGATTTCTGACTGACTAGGCACAGAAACATTCAGAAGTGTGGTTGGGACTCTATAAAATGAAATAATTGATGTAAGTAACGAACTTACAGGATTCATGAGGAGGTCGTCTTTGAAATGTCTGTACTGGGACCTCTTCTTGGTTAATTCAGAGGACCAAAGGGCACGATCGGACGGAAGATATCCAAGCAAAAGCTGGGAAGATTGAAAAACAACATAAATTGTGATTGCGATTGTGTCTGTGTGTGTGAAATGACATTAAATTCGTAGAGGGTAGGTACCTTCCAGAGCGTAGGGCGTAAAGCAGGGGCGGCAGCACGAGGAATACCTTGAGAAGCGACTCTCCTCAACTCGCGCATGTCTATCATCTTCCTAGATAACTAATCACAAACTAACTTAGCAACCAAACAAACCTAAAACAAACAATTAGTCCATGGATAAATGATTGGGAAAGCTAACCTCGGTCAACAGCTGAGTCTGAGAGGAGATGTCATCGGCGGCAGAGGATGCAGAAGCGGAAGAGTCGACGGACGAAGAAGAAGGAGAGGCATTGTGATTAGTTGGAGGATCTTCTCTGACAGAGACGGGGGGAGGCGGAGGAGGAGGAGGCGGAGGCGGAGGAGGAGGAGAGGGCGGACTAAAGCGGTGGTGGTCAGAGGGGGAGGACCACAGAGAACTGTTCATCCACTCCGGTACCTGTTTCTTCTTCTTCATCATTGTCCGTGTTTTACTTTCTATCTAGGGTTTTTTCGCTCAGGAAGAGGACTAAAATAGATTAGATTTGCTTACACTGCATAAGAAGAAATTGAAATTGAGATTGGAATTGGAATTGGAATTTGGAATTGGAGGAGAAAATATTGAACTCAACAGCATCCAACATTGAGGCATGCATTCGCAATTTTGCATTTACACCTCTTCCTCTGCTCTTCTCTCCTTGTATTCTATCTATACACATGGCCCCGCTACACTACGCCACCACATAACACAAACACAACACCTCCCCAATTTGACACCCTCTACCTCTACACCAAATGCCAATTCTCTTCATGCCTTACTGTAACAATTTCTCCATTTTCTTCTAAATCGCCTTTTGGATTAAAACACTTCATCAACGCTCCCAAACATAGCTATTATTAACTACAAATTATTCACCAAATTCCACACTTATAATCTCAATTCTTAATAACTTATTTAATTGGTAACCTACACATAATTAAAATAACACCAAATATTCCATGCTATACATTTTAATGAAAAATCCTTTGTAATTATCATAAAAATTCTTTACTTCATTGCATTAAAGTCATTTGTACAATTTACTATGATAAGAGTTTGTTTTAAACAAAAACGCCTACAAGTTATTTACTTCCTTCATATTTAATAGGAGACAACAAGATCATTTAACTAGCAAATTGTTCAAACCCCCTAAAGTCCGTTCTAACAACACAAACTTAAGTAATTCAAGATCTTGTTTGAAAGCAATGTCTTTTCCGTTAAAAGAATTCAGTTTTGCTGTGAAAAATCTGGGTCCTCAGTTTCAGTAAAGCTACCACCTGGAGAATGTTTTGAACAACTTGATGCTATTGCAGCCTTGAAACGGCAATCAAAATTAATCAATTTTAAAAAATAATAAATTTTAAAAAGAACGTGCTAAGAAAAATTATGGAAAATCTAAAATCAAAAACAAATACTCTCGAAAATTACTTTAAATTTGGGTGTCGATCACATGTGAAGAAGGTATTGACACTCCAGTGTACAATCTCCTTTAATTCAGTGTGAAAAAATAATAGAAATAATAAAATTTTCAAATATTTATTTTTTTTCAAAAATCAAATAAAACCGACAAACATTACACCTACATATCTTGGTCTAAGATGAGTTATGTACTTCTTTTAAAAAAAAACTATTTAGAAAAACTTTGATTTGATTAAAATTGCAGATATCAAGTGAATCTAAGACTCAACTATGAAAAAATATCATCATGCAAGTTTTACACTAAACATGATGATTATAATTTTTAATTACGAACAAAAAATCAATTATCAAGTAAATTTGAGACTTATTTTAGGTTGAATCGAGTTAGGTCGGATTCAATTGAGTTGAATCCACCTTTAGGCTAGTCGAGTCAGATCCACTTTGAAAAAAGTAAAGTTGTGTTCATGTTAAACCAAGTAGATTACGTCAGATTTGAAATGCTCAAGCTAATGTTGGGCTGAGTCTAGTTGGAATCACATAAAATTGAGTCAATTTGGCTTATTTATAGCTAAATTGAATTAAATCTAGTCGAATGGATCATTAATTGAGTCAAGTAGTATCCACATTGAATTGAGTTCAGTCAAATCGTCATTGGATCAAGTTGAGTTGGATCACATTAAATCGTTATTGGGTCAGGCTTGGGTCATGTAATGCTAATTCAAGCTGAGTCAATATCATTCAAGTTCTGACATCCAATAGATAATGTGGGTTCTAGCCAAAAATTGGGTTGGTTTGTTCAAATTAGATAAGTTGGGTTAACTTTTTTGTTAAAATACATATAGTAAAATAACAAATAAGAACCAAATTATATTTTATATATTTTTAGTTAGATAACAAATGTAGACTTTATTTTTTTCATATTTAATAACAAAATAAATATAAACAAAAAAATAAATTAACAATGTAAAATGACTAAACAAAATTAAGTTTATTTATAATAATGACACTTTTTTTGGTCAACACCGAGTCTAATCAAAATAAATTGAAATAACTTTTTTGTCACCCCTGTCACAAAATTTCCATGAAAAATATATATTATTTATAAAAGTAATAATAGTAAGATTCTCATTATTAATAACTGATGAAAATACACGAGCTATGTGTATTACTTTTTTTATATGACAACAAAAATAAAAAAATAATGAATAATTTTTTTAATTTTTTTAATTTATTTTGTAAGTAATTTTTTATTATAAAATTATTTTAGTTTACGAAAATAATTAATTAGCAAAATAGTTATTTTAGTTAAAAAAATATTACCTATAAAAAATAAAATTAAAAAAGAAAAATGTGCACAAAAAGAAAGAGTCTCTTTTATATAATGATATATAGACTTCATATTTTTTTTTCATATTTTGATAATAAAATAAATATAAATAAAAAATAAATTAATAATGTAAAATGACTAAAAAATTAAATTTTAGATTTTATCACCAAAATAAATGAATAATAAAATATTTTTTTAATATTTTTTTCTTCTTCTAATATTATTGTATATCTGCCTTCTTTTGTAAGAATCTACTTGTGTGAATATTACATTGATATTTTGATAGAATGAAATAAAAGTGTATATGTGCATGAAAGCTGAACTTTTTTTTTTCTTCGTAAGGAACATTGATTCAAACTTTAGAAGTTTTAGAAGAACAAAAAGAGAACTAAATTAATTAAATTAAGAAAAGTAGTTTATTTGGTGCATTAAAAACGTTCCCTATCTTGTAACGGGCAATACATAGAAGTGTTGTGTTCCTACACAAGGCGGCGTGAAATGTTTAAGTGGGAGCGTTGTTTTTCTGAGTATTTATTAAAGCATTGTACATGTAGTGAGATTGCACTTACATGAGTACTGAAATGGGTTGTTGGGTGAGATTGTGTTTGTCAGTGTTGTACTTCTCACTAAGTTCAGTGATTGTTGATGCTGACAATGGTGACTATGAAGTTCCCATCCCAAGCACTCTGGATGGACCCTTCAAGCCTGTCACCGTTCCTCTTGACCAGACCTTCCGAGGAAACGCCATGGATTTGCCACACACCGATCCTCTGCTTCAAACAACCGCTCAAGGCTTCCAACCACAACAAATATCTCTCTCCCTCTCCTCTTCTCATCACTCTGTTTCCATCTCTTGGATTACAGGTACCACTCCCCAATGAATTCATATCAATCCAGCTGTTACTTTTCTTGTTTTTTTCCTCCCTTCCTTACGGTGACCCTTCTATTTTTATTTCAATTATGTTTTTCTCTTCCTTTTATTGTATACAACAATTGTGCCCTGCAATTCCCCCTTGTTGCTACACCAACCACACTCACTCTCTCCTATTAACAAAAACTTTGTTGTCAGGGGAATTCCAAATTGGGGACAACATAGAACCCTTAGATCCTAAAAGTGTTGCGAGCTTAGTTCGATATGGAAGGTTCCGAAGGTCCATGAGTCACCGAGCTACGGGTTATTCCCTCGTTTACAGTCAACTTTATCCTTTTGAAGGCCTTCAGAACTATACCTCTGGAATCATACATCACGTTCGTCTCACAGGTACAACAGCTTCTGCAAGCTTCCCTTCTAAATGAATGAAATGAAGAGTTTAGGATTGCGTTGTATTTTCTGCAGGTCTGAGACCCAACACACTCTATCAATATCAATGCGGAGATCCTTCTTTGTCAGCAATGAGTGATGTTCATTACTTCAGGACTATGCCAGTTTCTAGCCCCAAGAGCTACCCTAACAGAATAGCAGTGGTTGGAGACTTGGGTCTTACATACAATACCACATCCACTGTTGACCACATTATCAGTAACCATCCCGATCTTATTTTGTTGGTTGGAGATGTTACTTATGCCAATCTATATCTAACTAATGGTACTGGGGCAGACAGCTATTCTTCCGCCTTTCCTGACACTCCCATCCATGAAACCTATCAACCTCGTTGGGATTACTGGGGAAGGTCACATTCACTTTCTTCTTTACCAACTTCTTTCTCATCATTCTTCTTGTCTTCCACTTGAACTACCTTATCTTCATTTTCGTTACAACTCAACTTCCTTGTTCATTCAGGTACATGCAGCCTCTGATTTCCAGTGTCCCTATAATGGTAATAGAAGGGAATCATGACATAGAACTACAAGCTGAAAACCAGACATTTGTTGCTTATAGTTCTCGATTTGCTTTCCCATCAGAAGAGAGTGGATCATCATCCACTTTATATTATTCTTTCAATGCAGGAGGGATACATTTTATAATGCTCGGCTCCTACGCATTGTATGACAAATCAGGTAAACTCTTGCTTCATCCTTTTCCTGTACTATCTTCCACATGATCCGCATTCTTCGTGTTACTAGCATGGTTTTGACTTCACAAAGCATTGCTGTTTACTTGCATTCGTGTCATCCGCTCTGTTATTGCAGGGGACCAGTACATGTGGCTGGAGAGGGACTTGGCTTCTGTTGACAGGGAAGTAACTCCGTGGTTGGTAGCTACATGGCATGCACCTTGGTACAGCACCTACAAGGCACATTATAGAGAAGCAGAGTGCATGAGGGTAGAGATGGAAGACTTGCTATATAAATATGGCGTTGACATTGTCTTCAATGGACATGTAAGTGTATTTTTATTCCTGACCTCTACGGATGAAATAAACATTGCTAAATTAAGAACTTTGCGTGAAAGGATACTTGTTGCTTGGCCTATCATTGTCGTACCATATGGATAAATTAAGAGGTGAAGTTTAATAAACGCATAAACAATTGCATTTTTGTTAAGTTATGGCCTGTGCTTGCAAAATTCTTGACAGGTTCATGCGTATGAGAGATCAAACCGGGTATACAACTACACATTGGATCCTTGTGGTCCTGTTTATATCACTGTTGGTGATGGTGGTAACAGGGAAAAGATGGCGATCAAACATGCTGATGAACCTGGAGAGTGTCCAGAACCATCAACTACACCAGATCCCTTTATGGGTGGCTTCTGCGCCTTTAATTTTACATCCGGCCCAGCTGCAGGTAACTTCTGCTGGGATCGACAGCCTGATTACAGCGCTTTCAGAGAAAGTAGCTTTGGTCATGGCATTTTGGAGGTATACCCTCATATTTCTTTCACTGCTCTTCACACTTTTTTTATCGATTTGAAAATTGTTAAAACAGTGTTGATTCCTTCCTGCTATAAGTTCAATAGTTATTGCATTCATATTAGAGCAACATGCCAACAGAAAACATGAATTGAGTAGGGCTTCAAACTAACTTGTAACGTCCATATATGCAGGTGAAAAATGAAACCCATGCACTGTGGATCTGGCATCGCAATCAAGACTTTTATGGTAGTGCTGGAGATGAGATTTACATTGTTAGGCAACCTCAAAACTGCCCACCGTTCAAACCAGCTACATGACGTAATGTATTGATTTACGATGTTCAATCCTTCTTTAAGACAAGTAACCCTTGAAATGCTTTACTCTCGATTTGTTATCTAACAAGTAAGGAGTCATCCTAAGAAAGCACGTTTAAACGGTAATGATTGTCTGAGAAACAAAGTATGCCCACGGCAGCCACCAAAATGGGCGATTGACTTAAATTAAAGCTCTAGAAATGATATATTCAATCTCAATACAAGACTGGGTCTTCTAACTTCCCACATGAAAATGAAAACAATGGATATGACTAACACAATATATATGTAGTTGCACCACTACACTACAAAAAAAGTGTCTCCTAGGAACAGAGCGAGAAGAAAGAGTAAACAAGATGAGGGTATTGTGTTTGAAGTTGGAGTAGAATTTTGAGGGATTTGAGGGTTCACTCCTGCATCATCCCCGCCTTGGATCGGAGTAGTTCTTGTTGAGGAAGGTGTTGGCACTGTTGTATTTGTAACTTCAGCGGTACTAGACATTATTAATTATAAGATATGAAATCGAGTGAGTAAGCAATTATGAAGCATTCTACATCAAATAATCACATGCGTTAAATAATCACCTCTCTTTTCAATTTCAAGAAAAAAGATATGCAGCTCGCACTATTTTCTCTTGAAAACTCTCCAATTCAAGAGTTTTCCTAATAAAACCTATACAGTGATACTTATGACATTTTTCATTACCCATGGAAGCGTAGAAGAAACTATGAGGTTTGGGGTGTAAAAGAAAGAGCCCTCCCTGCAGTTTCACCTTTAAATGTATTTGGGTCCATTTCTTTTTATCATAAAAAAATTATTATTAACAGGTCATCAATGTGACTACACACATGTATACTTGCATAAGTTAATAAAAATAATTAATTAAACTAAAACAAATATTTTATTAAGGCTAATATACTAATAAATTTATTATTGATAGTAACTTATATTTTTTCATTTTACAAATAAAATTTATTTTCTTCAAAAGTTACTTATATAAAAAAATTTCAGTTTAAGAGGCGCATTGCCATCGTTTTGGTTTTTTTTTTTCTTAAAAATAGCTTTCTAAAAAAGGCAACGGCAATGTGTTGTATGGATTCACTTTCTAGACATACGACATTCTATACACAGAACTGTTGTCAAGACAGATAATTATCTGGTACATCAATGATACACACTCAGTGAACCGATTCCCTTGTTTGTAAGTCAAAAAAATTCAAATTTAACTCGATCCATCATAAATCGATGGGTTAAACAAGTGTGTTCACTGATTCAACTAATTAAAAAAATATTTTTTTTGTCACATAAAAAACTAAATTATAATTTTAACTAAAATTTAAATAAATTTCAACACAATTCAAAATAATATTAAACTTTAAATATAAACCAAACTAACAAAATACTATTATTATTTAACACTGAATCCAACCTAAAGTCTAACATAATAAAAAATATCTGTATGATTCTTTATTATATGTTAATGAGTCAACGAGTAACAACTCATTAACTTGTATCAAAACTTATAGACAGCTTTATATACACATTAAGGATGTCTGCTTAGATAATTAAATTGACGCTAAGTTTTTAAAATATTATTGAAGCAAAAAATTTAGCCAAATTCAAATCGATTTTATATTATTTAATACCAAATTATTCTGTATTTATTATAAATAATTAGATAAAAAAATTAAACAGAAAGATAACTCTCACCCATTTATTTTGAACAAAATGCATGATACTGATACGGAGATTGAATTAAGAGATTAATTTTTAATTGGAGGGTTTTTTGGCTACGCCCCTGATCACTGTATTTGCTGGAAGAAGATGAAAATGAACCGTTGGATTGCGTGGAATAAATGAGACAAATTAGTTGAGAAGCACGAGAGAACACAACGTACAGTCACAGAGACATCTGACCTCACCTCAGTCACGCATGCGTCTCGGTTCTCACACACTCTCTCCCCGCCTGCACGTGAATTCAGACCATTCCCGCTTCTTTCCCACCATCATCCAATTTTCACTTTCAATCTTATCCATAATTATTTATTACTCTTGATTAATTAAGCTAGTTAGTTTGTCAATGTGACTAATTACTTAATTAAGGATTAATTAAGATGACATACCTGGCGGTTGGAGTTGCGATTGCGGAGGAGGACGGGTAGACGCAAGATCCATAGCCTGTGTAAACATAAACAGCGAGTGAGAAATCGGAAAAGAACTTTACAAACGGCATGGAATAGTGAAGAAGAGCGAGCACGCACTGGGATCTGTTTGGGCGATGGTGGAGGCGCCCTCGAAGAGGCAGGCGTTAGAAGCTCTTCCGTTTCGCTGGTAAAAGCTGTTGAAGGCGTAGGAAGCGTGAGCTTGAAGGGTGTTGGGAGAGAAGCAAAGGCCGTTGGGCTGAATGGGAGCGCAATCGGCTCCGCCATCTCCTCCACATGCAGAGTCCAATGCTCTCTGCAGTACTTCCTCGCTCACTCCAATCTTTGCCACGCACCAACTCCCTCCTCCCACCATCTCCATTACCATTGCCGTAACTGTAACTGTAACAGTCACTGCCACCAACATTCCCATTCCCGTTGCGTTACTACTTAAGAAGTAAAGGATCAACACACTTCAATCGCACACTGCACAAAATGCACTACACAAGCACCAGAAAGAGGGAAATAAATAACCAGCGAGGGATGGACCGATACAGTTTTACACAGGAGGGCTCGATTTTTCATATTAACATTCACTTCACAAAAATATGCCTTTTCAATTTCATATTAATATTTTTTTAGTTATTTCTTTTTATAATAAATCTCCTAATTATTCCAAGTTGAACTATAAATGGTTTTGCTGATCAATCAGACCACCATGTAATTTGTGTGACTTCCTGGTTAATTTTTTTTCTTAGAAAATATTTAACACCCTTAATTTTTCAAAATATTTCATACGATTTTTTTTATTCATAAAGTTGACATTTTATATAAGGGTACACCATAATTATATACGATAGATTTATATTTGATACATCTTATTTATTTTTTATTTTTTTAAATTTTACAATTTTATTTTTATTATTTTTCATAATAGACTAATCTATTGACATTGTAAAAAGAATTAAATTAACATATCAAAATTGTGAACGTAACAATAATGGATCGTGCTACATTAATTGGTCGTAGGAAGATTAAAGTGAGTCAATACAATTTATACGGATTATATTAAAAATTAGTGAGTTCAACCCGATTTACTTTTTAATGAATCAAAAAATTTACAATTGAATTTAATCTACCACGAATTGGTAAGTTGACTTACTAACCTATATAAAAGTAATAAGATGAAAAACGTTTTTTGTCTTTTTTTCAAATATTGAAATTTATAGGACCTCAAAAATATAAAAAAAATGCAGATAAATACAATGAAATCAATGGTTATTATTCTTATCATATCATTTAATAGTCAATTATAATTTTTATTCATAAAAGTAAATATTTTAGTAACAAATTACTTTTTTGTTTTGTAAATAAATATATAAATTATTGGTCACTATTTTGGAATTTGAGTGTATGAATTAATATTTTTCTAAGATTCTTTGGAATAAAAAATTACAATGAAATCTTATAAATGATATTATATAAGTTACAATGAAATCTTAAATATGATACCACATAATGGGATTTATAATCTAAGATATCACTTTACTTTTTGCAATGAAGATGATCTTAAAATATCTACATTGGATAATGATACTTTGGATTTATCGGAGAGTTTTGAACATATAAGAAAGTTATTGGACCTATAAATCAGGCCCAAGCCTCTTAGAAGGTTTTTATTTTATTAAGAGTTTTTTATGATTTAAGAATTTGTATATTATAGTTATTATACTTTTTTATAGTTACAATATGTTGGATTTAGAGACATGTGATGTAAAGCGCCGGAGACTATGCAATTCAAAGACTTAGGAGTTGATATTTTCTAGTTTAGAGCAATGTTATCTTTTAATTACATTATTAATTATTTATTTATTCTCTAATTTTGATATTTTTTGGTTTAAAGCAATGTTATCTTTAAATTAGATTATTAATTATTTATTTATTGTCTAATTTAGAGTATTCAAGTCTTCACATAACATTTACTTTTGCAATTATAATAATAATTTTATTATTTGTTGCTATCATAAAAAAATGTGAACAAAGTATACATAACACATATTTTTACTAATATATATATATATATATATATATATATATATATATATATATATATATTTTTATATACAATAAAAAATATT
>Ga0214544_1002739_pt1 | contig 36829 bp, 23 predicted proteins | sample CNSS3metaG_FD_160074 | JGI IMG/M metagenome (GOLD analysis project Ga0214544, IMG submission 160074) | Root nodule microbial communities from cowpea collected in UCLA plant growth center, Los Angeles, California, USA - CNSS3 | ecosystem: Host-associated > Plants > Roots > Nodule | place: USA...
TACTGATCATCAGGTACGCTTTCGCAAACTGCTCTTGTTATTAGGAACTACTCTTAATATTACAATAATATATTATATCGATAATTTGATGCTTCTTATGATTTATTTTGAATTCATAATCTAACAGAATGTTGTCATGTGCAGGTTGCAGGAGAATGAAAATGGAGATGATTGGTTTCGACAAAGGTGAATGAATGAAGGAAGGGAAATGACGCACACAACAGATTCAATGAGCCAGATAAATGACACGCAAAAATTCAATATATGACCACATTCTCAAGCACACAACGGGTTCGGCTCACTTAACCCACGAGTCATGCGAGTTCGAGCCGAGTTACAATGAGTTGACCCACAACCCACCTTATTTAAAAAAAATCTAACTTAATAAAAAAACCCTAAATTTATTAATTTTCTTTACTTATTCTTTGTGTCTAGAGTTTCACAACCTAGCTGCCTTCTACTTTTACCCTAACCTCTACAACCTCTCATATGTCCTCTTCTCCCTCTCATGCCTAATTGATAAATTCCACAAGCACTACGACTACTTCCCACGATGCCTCCTCCATCATCGTTCGCGATCTCGTTGGCAACACATCACTACTTTTGAGGTTCTTCTTCCTTCATTCTTCTCATTGCTTTTGAGGTTCTCTCTCATGGTGGTTCTTATTCGTCAACGCTCCTTCGATTTACGTCGTCAATGGTTGATGCTTCATTGTTCCTCTATGTCTACATTGATGTTTTGCTACATCATTGGTCTCCATTGCTCCTCTGCCTCACTACTCCTTCAATCATCCTACGCTGCAATCGTTCTCTATCTAAGGTTCATTTGTTAAATTTTTTTATCTTCCTTTGTGGTGATCTTTGGTGTTAGGAGACAAATGTGGTTGATGTGGCTGTAGTGCCTTTTTCTGAGCTATTGGAATGTTGTTATTAGGGATGACAACATGTTGGGTCGGACACGGATAGCGCCTACCTGCAACCCGACCTGCCAAAAAAAATCCACCCGCTACCCGTCCATTTACTCGTTGGGTATCCGCTTTAAAAAAACCCGCGAATATTTTTAAAACCCGCGGGTACCCGTGGATACCCGATACCCGCAAATATTTAAAATATATATATTTTTTATAATTTTTTTAATATAAAATTATAAAAATAAAATATAAATTAAATTAAATTTTAATTATAATTAAATTTGGACATAATAAAATAATGTTAATTTTAATTTTAATTAAATTTAACTTAATAAAATATAAATTAAATTTTAATTTTAACTTTTTGCAGGTAACGGGTATCCGCGGGTACGAATAGTATGATACCCGTACCCGACTCGTTTATAAGTGGGTATTAAAATACCCGCTACCCGCGGATAATAAATACCCGTAGGTAGTAACTATCCGCCACGAATTTTATCCGCGGGCGCAAGTATTTTTGTCATCCCTAGTTGTTATGCTATTTTAAGTTTTGAATATATCTATGTTATTTTAAGTTTTGCATAAGAATGTTGTTCTACTATATATGGTTCATATATATTACATTTTCACTCCCAATGGTTATGATTCATGGTTCTAGGCAAGTTTTGAAATGGTTTTGGTTCTAATTTTGCTCCCACAAATTAATTTTTCTACTTTGATTTTCTTTTTCCAAAAATTAATTTACAACATAGAATTTGAAAATATTTATGAAAGTGTCAATGTCAATGGTTCTGATTTCTGGTTCTAGACAAGTTTTGAAATGGTTTTGGTTCTCATTTTGCTCTTACAAATTAATTTTTCTATTTTGATTTTATTTTTCCAAAAATTAATTTACAACATAGAATTTGAAAATATTTATGAAAGTGTCAATGTCAACTGCAATGTTGTTAATGATAATATAAGTAATAAAAAAACTTAATGGGAAGGAAAATGCTATTGGTTTGTGGTATATTTTTAGAGTTAAAGGATATTGAAAAGAAAAATGGTTGTGATTTGGAATGGTTACGATTATAGCTTGTTTTGCAATGTTCTCTCTAAAGCACCAGATTTGGAAGTTTAACTTTTAGTATTGAATGATGTTGTTGCAGAGTTTGTGGAGACTAACACTCTTTGAATGTGGACTAATTGCACAACTTAGGGGCTGTGTGGTTCACAAGGACTTTGTTTTTTAACATTTGTCCCTTCAAGGTCTTGTCATACTTGTGTCAATGATGGTTGCTGCTGAACGAGACCAAATTATCTTGTTGTTGACCCATGATAAAATATTTTCAGTTTTTTATTTTCTGTTCTTCTTCTACTAAATGTCATATATTGAAGCCTCAAACCAGAAGGAATATAGCAATCTCAGAACTTCTTCTACAACAATCATTGTGATTTTGTTACCAAATGAATGACTTAAATTGTTATTGTGTCCCTGTTTTGTGGTTATGATATACTTATATTTGAAATGAATTTGCCTATTAGAAGTTTGTGGTAAAAGATAAATTAATTAGGAGTTGGATCTGTGCTAAGGAAGATATGAATATTTGAAAAATGACAATAAAATTATTTTTTATTTCTGTGTGGGTTAATGAGTCAATCCACCAACCTACTCACTCATTTTTAATCTGACCCGTGGTGGGTTAACCCATTGTAATATACATTTATTAATTTGAAAACAAAGAATAAGTAATAAGGTGCTCCACACCTTAACATTAAAGGTATATATATATATATATATATATATATATATATATATATATATATATATATATATATATATATATATATATATATATATATATTTATATATATTTATATATATATATATATATATATTTATATATCACTATTTAATGTAACATTTTCGACATACTCCTTCGTATCAAAGACATCAAACGTGAAAATAAAGAAAATTTTGACAACAAGTAATATGATAAATCCAATAACTTCTTGGACGAGCTTTAAGTTTAACTTAAACTCACAAACTGACTTAGAAGATGAAGTTTGTACCCCATTATTTTGTCATATAATCAATAGATATAAAATCTTCAATATAAATTGATTTTTTTTTATAATTGTGTTTTAATATTATTTAGAAGAAATTGAAACTAATAATTTAGGAGATTAATTTGATTACTTAAAACAAATTTGAATTGTTTATGATAATTTAGGAGAGCAATTTTATGTATGATAATTGGAATAATTTAAAATTTAATAAATTGGAATTGTTTAATTAAAATAAAAAATTGAAACAAGTAAAAGTAATTTAAATTTAATATAAATTTCTTGATTTTTTTTAAAATTCTTTATCCTAATACATTTTCACCGTACTTAAAAAAAATGGTAATTTTGGATTCATTTATTTTATTCTATTAATAAGAGAATTTTAGCAGTTAACTTTATTAGCATGTTGATTACATTAAAATGGTAAGACAAATTCTTAAATGTAATAGTGAAAGGGTGAAACTTGTTCTAAATGAGTTAAAATTTGAACCGTGGTTCTCTTATGTATTTATGAATCTAGCAGACAAAAAAAAATGGGAACTTATCATAAATGGGACATTTATGACATCACAATTTGGAATCTCCTAAAAATTACTGTATAACTACTTCAATAGTAATATTTTTCAATTTATAAAGTATAAAGTATCCTAAATTGTGTAATTTGGAATAGATTTTCGGATTAAATAATTCATAATACTTTTAGATAAGAAAATATATTTCAGATTCTGCAGTTAGAACATGTTTCAAGATTATGCCAATTTAAAAGTCTAAAACATGGACATTTTATAATTTTGCAATACTTTGATGGAGGTGGAAGAAGAAACAATGCAGGTGGAAAAAGCAATTGCCCAGTTCCAATACTCTATTCCAAAGAAGGTAGCGAATGGCCCAATTGGGCCCTATATCTGTGTGTCTGCAGAAGAAGGAGCGAGACCATTCCATGCTGGAAGCTTTTTTCTGCACTTTCTTTTTTTCTTCCTGCACCACAAACTTGATCAAGTTACTATTTTACCCTCTCCTTCTTCTCCTATGCAGGCCCTTGTTCCCTGCATTACTAGCGCCGAATTTATTGTTACATGGAGGATCTCTACAGCAGTCGGGGTAATAAACATAAAAGAGTTAAGGTTAGAGGTGCAGTGTGAAGAAGGTGAGTGTTGAGGTGCAGAAAAAGAAAAAGAAGAGAGGTGTAAGGCGATTTTATTGAAAATTATACAGAAAAAGAGGAATATTAAAAATTTTGGTGCAGGATAAAAATATGGGGGTGCAGGAAGAACAAGCCTTCCACGCTCTAGGATATTATTGCTACAAAGCCCAAAATGTGGCTACGGCTTAGGAATAGCTTGAATAACCTAACCACAAACTCACCATTTCATATATTTTTTACAGATGATTTTTACACGTAAATATATGTAAATATATGTATATAAAAGTAACAGGCTACAAATCCTAGCATTGATTATGATAGATCAAAATTAAAATTTTAATTTTCCATACGGAAAATTTAATTTCCAAGTTTAAAAATTTTATGTATTAACTATTCAAATTTAGAAGATTGGATTTAATATTATTTCAATATTATTTTAATCAACTATCACTTATCCTTTTGAGTTTTTTTAATCTATATTATAATGGAGATTCCTTGTTTTGATGTATTTGTTTTTTAATTTTATATTTTAGATAACTGTTTTTTTTTTTTAATTTTAACTGACTTCTTCGATTTGATATTTTCTAAAATCAACCATTTTTCTAATTATAAAACTACCTACAAAATAAATAAATAAAAGTTATTTATAATAAAATGACACAAAATATTTATATTTAATCTATACTTCTATACTTATATATAAATTCTATACTTAAGAGAATTTTTTATTTTAGTGTCCACAATTGTTTCTTAATTTAGCCTTTTAAATAATTTTTTTAAAATTAAAATAATTATTTTATCAATTTAAGTAACTATTTTTTTTAAAGTTAACTGAATTCTTCGGTTTGATCCATCTTTTAAACTCAACCATTTTTCTAATTGCCTATCTACCTACATAATAAATAAAAGTTATTTATAATAAAATCATACACAATATTTATATTTAATCTATACTTCTATACTTATATATAAAGAGATATTATCATACAAAATATTTATATTTAATCTATACTTCTATACTTATATATAAAGAGATATTCTCATTTTATTATCCACAACTGTTTTCCAATTTTGTCTGTTAAATATATATTTTTAAATTAAAATAATTATTTTACTAATTTTATCTTTCTAAGTAACTATTTATTAAACTCAACTCACTTCTTCTATTTGACCATTTTTAAATTACAAAGCTACCTACAAAAAAAAAACTACTTATAATAAAATTATACAAAAATATTTATATTTAATTTTATAATAGTAATACTAATTTTGTTATTTATTATTATCTAAAAAAAAGTGAGCACAAATGCGTGTAACAATGTGTTTTCACTAATATTTTATAAAAAAAATAAAATATCATGAGTAAATGATTCTATATGTTTTGAACTAATTTCTTATTTTTAATTAAATTTACAATTTTTAACTATTTTTTTAATTTTAATTTAATCCTTATTTTAAATTTTTTAATTTAATCCTAATATTTTTTTTTTAATCATATCGTAATTTTATTTAATTTATTTTTTTCCGTAACGTGATTTAAGTAGTTAATAATCGAAAAAAATTTAAATTTTTCAACCGGCCGAGCTTGAATCCGTGGTGATTCGGGTTGACTCACGTGTTTGAGCTCACTTTGACATGTCTAGTTTCCTTCGTGATGGCACAATAAAATAGAGAAAGACGAACCAATTGATGAAATTATATTAGTGCTTATAGTGAATGTCCATGAGACTATCAATTAGTTGCTTGATGTTTTAACCATATTGATGGTCTCCAAGAGCTTAGAAAAGAAATCACCTTAGAAGAAAACATCATGAAACTTCTAAATAATACCTCTTCCAAAAAAAGTATGAGTTAAAGAATTCAAATCATGTAGAAAGCATGTGATTTGAGTTTGTCATAAAGATGGACAAATTACTTCGGTCTCTCATGTTTTATAAAAGTTATGTTAATAAGAATACATCCATTTCCAAAGCATTTACTTCTTATTTTATTGATACAATGTTTTGTTACATTAACCATTATTTCTCCCTAAGCGTTGGTATGAAATATTTTTTTTTATTTCAATAAAGAAAACAAATCTATAAGAACCAATAAGGAGTTCATGTTTAGAGTTAAGATGAACAAATGAAGAATAAGAACCTTAAAGCAATGAAAGTGTAATTAAACAAGTATGCATAGATGGAAACTCCAAGAGAAACATGAGATGTTAAGATGGAAATTAATGACCAATGATATGAAAGGAATGCCTACTTATAATTGATATTCGATTTTAATAATGAAGGAAGAAGCAAAGGTTGAAGTGACCAACAAAAACACAAAGGAACAAAAGCGCCTAAATGATGCATTTTTGTCTTCAAAATTACAAAAATAGTATAATTTTGAAGTCGTGTTAGCTTGACATGACTTCAATTAAAATTAAAAATAAAAATTATAGTGAAATGAAGTCATACCCAATAAAAATTAAACTTACTTTGGTTAGCACTAGATTGTCCAAATAAAAAAGGAAAAAAATAACTCACTATATATAACAAATAATATATAATTGGGATAACTAATAAAAAATAACCAAATAAAATTTTCATACTCATTTCTAAAAAAAAAGTGTGGAAATAAAATAAAAATTCACATTTTATCAAGAAGCAAATCAAGAAATACCCTTATTTACATTATGTAGTAAAAAAAATCATATATTTTAATTCATGAAGTAAATCTCATTATTTCTAGATTATGAGTGAAAAGTGTAACACTAAGAGTCTTTTCTTAAAATTAAAATCTCGTAAAGTTTCATTCTTTGATGTTTAAGAAATCACCAAATTTAAGTCTTTTCTTAAAGTTTCATTTATGTATCTCGAAGAAAGCATCAAATTTTCATGATAGGTATTATTGATTAGGTCACTAAAGAAGTTTGACCCATTATATTATATTATTTGTTGTTCCTACCGCACCCAATTGTCTCATACTATTTAGAAGTCGAGGTTTAAGACAGTTTAAATACTCATTCTTCCTTCCACCCACTAAGACGTCTTTTAGGAACAAAATTGTGTCAGACAAGCTCCAAAAAGAAAAATACATCGAATGTATTTTGATTGACATTGATTTTATCATCGGACTTGGGATCAAAACATTTGTCATTATGTATTCAAAATTTGCAAAACATTTAAACTTGATGATGGACACATAACCACTCAAATCACATAACCCAAAGACTTTGGAATCAAGTAAAAATAAGGCTTAAATACAACTTTGGTCCCTATTTTTATCTACTTTATTTAATTTGGTCCTTTTTTTAGATGTTCAATAAAGTCTCAATTTTCGTCAATTTTGTTTAATTTGGTCTTTTTTGGTAACGCGGTTTAAATCGCTAACGAAAGGTGAACAACATGTCACATGTCACTTCGTGGGTTTTCTTTAATATTTTTAATTTTAAAATTTTTTAATTAAAAAAAATGTTGTCTACATGTCTAGTCAATATTGTGCCATGTGATAGTGTTAGTGCCACTTGTTTAGTCAGTGTCAATGCCACATGTCAAGTCGCTATCAATGACACGTGGTAGTCAATATAAGTGTCACATGTCTTATATTCAATTTAGTCTCAATTCTCGTTAATTTTATTCAATTTAGTCTCAATTTTTATTAATTTTGTTTAGTTCAGTCCCAAAATTGTCCATCTCCAAATTGAGACTAAATTTAATTTTTATATAGATGATATATTGAAATTTTTATTAAAATTCATATTTTTATTAAATATTGCTTTCATTATTTTTTAACCAATTCTAACTATATTACTGGAATATAATTATTAGATTTATTTTTAATTTTTACTATATGTAAAAAACAGGGTTAGAGTTAGTTTAGAAATAATGAAGAACTTTCCTTTTAATTTCTAAAATGATGAAGATTTTTTCTTCTAATTTTAAAAATAGTAAAGAATTTTTGTTCTAATTTTAAAAATAAAAATTCCTTCTAATTTTAAAAATAAATTAGAATTTTCCTTCTAATTTTAAAAGTAATGAAGAATTTTCTTCTAATTTTAAAAATAACTTGGAATTTTCCTTCTAAAATTAAAAATAATGAAAAAATTTTCCTTCCAATTTTAAAAATAAATTAGAATTGTCCTTCTAATTTTGAAAATAGTAAAGAATTTTCCTTCTAATTTGAAAAATAATGAAGAATTTTTCTTCTAATTTTAAAAATAATGACGATTTTTTCTTCTAATTTAAAAAGTAATTAAGAATTTTCCATCTAATTTAAAAAAATCCTTATAATTTAAAAAATAATGAAGAATTTTCCTTAAAAAATTCTAAGTGTAATTATCTTAAGAAGTGTTAAGAGGTTTAACAATAATTAAAGTATAATTATGACAATATTATTTTCTATCATATATAGTTTACCCAAATATACAATATCATTTTTGACAAACCTTTTTGACATGTCCTATGATCAAGAAAATAAAATACTTTGTATACTGAATTGTCTGTCTCTCATAAATATTCTCTACAAACAAAAAAAAAATGTTTCATAGAAGACTAGAAAAACAATTATTCAGTATCTATAATTATATATAAATGAAATTATTCTTTTTCGTGTAAACAGTTTCTTTCAAAATTTATTTTTTGAGTAATTGTTATTTTAAACTGAAATAATTACATTTCAATTTTTAACCTTTAAATGATCAATAATTTAAATTTATTTATTTTTTAAAATTAAAATAATTATTTTTATCATTTTATCCTTTTCAATAACTATTTATTTAAATTCAGTTATCTCATTTTAAATTAAAGTAATTGTCTACAATAAAAGAAAAGGACACACATGTGTGCATGTATTTTCACTAGAAAAAAAAATTACATTAAATTACTTTTATTACTGTCTTAACTTTATAGTGTGAAAGTAATATATAACTTTATAAACTCTAAAGACTAAAAAATGTTTTAATGAATAAAATTAGATGATTAATATTTTTTCCTTGAGAATAAATGTAATTTAAATATAATCCGTGTAAATTTATATTAAAATGAAATGTAAATTATTATTTAAAATATAAAAAAGAAAAGTAAAAATTGATGAAATTATATTAAAATAAAAAGGATTCGTAGAAATAAAGTTGAGTTAAATTTTGTTAAGTAATAATTTGTATATTATTATTATTATTAATAGTATTATTATAACTATCATTATTATTATTTATTATTTGGTTAAATATGTTTTTAATCTTTGACTTTAAGTGAATATTGGAATTAGTCTCTCTTATAATCCAATTTAGTCATCTAACTCATCTAACTTTAAAAAATACGTAGATGTAGTCATTTTAATCAAAATTTGTTAAGTTTATTTGACGTTTCAAATGTCTTTTCTCAGCTAACATTGAAGCAAAAATGTATCAAACAATATAAATAACTCAAATTCTATAAATAAACGCGTTTGAAATGTCAAATAAACTTAATATGTTTTGGTTAAAAGAACTAAGTTTATGCATTTCTAAAGTTGGTGGGTTAAATTGTGCTTAAGTTTAGAAGAAAGACTAATTTTAATTTTCACTAAATGTTAAGGAACTAAAACCATATTTAACTCTTTATTATTGTTAATGTTATTTCAAAATAATGTTCTTATAATAAAATGTGAGTTTTTATCAAATTAAAAAAAAGAATTTATGAAATTATATTTAATTAAAATAATATTGGTTTATATTAAGTTTTAATTAAATGCACGGGATAAGTTTAAACAAAAATAAGTACTAATATCAATTTATGAAATTATTTTAAATTTAAATGACGTAGGTCTAAGTTAATGTAAATTTATGAAATGTGGTAATTATTATTAATATTAATATTATTATTATTATTAATATTATTATTATTATTATTATTAATATTATTATTATTATTATTAATATTATTATTATTATTATTAATATTAATATTATTATTATTATTATTATTATTATTATTATTATTATTATTATTATTATTATTATTATTATTATTATTATTATTATTCAGCTTCTTATTTCTCAAGATTGCTTCTTCTTCTTATTCTTCAACCTACTAATCACACATAACCAACCACCATAACACGATAAGCAGGGGCACCTCCACCACCTCAAGATCACCAACAACACAGGATCACTATGCCAACAATACCATAAGATCGAATGCATTACCATATCAGGGCACCAACAACTTGAGGTCACCACTATGGGAGATACACGACCTTCTGCACAGTGAAAATGACATGGACACGAGAATAACATTGAAATGATGTAAAATGGAGACGATAATTGATTCTAAAAAGATGAGAGTCTCTTATACTTAATAAACACACATGAGAGAATCAATTATCTTCAAAAAAATAGATAGATGATAATTGATTCTTTGAGAATACATAATTGATTTTAATGCGTTTGGTCAAGAATTTTGTTACCAATAAAATTGAGGAGAAATGAATAATTTTATATGTTATGAGGTAGCTTTCATCCTATTTTCTCCTCATTATAACGAGTGACATCTTTAAACATTCTTCCTAAATTCATGCTCTTTTTTCTTTTTAAATCATACAATTGTTTATCTTTATTTAAAATTGTAAATCATACAATTCCTCACACACTTTTTTATCTTTATTTTTTATCCTCGAGCACAATAAATTATGAGAGACAAATATAAGTTAAAGATCTTAAAAAATATTAGAATATTTTTTAGATAATTTTTATGAAGACCTTTATTACTTTGTAAAAACTATATTATTACTTTTTATCCAAACATATCTTTTACAAGTAGAAAAGATTAAGGTCAATCAAGTAGAAAAAAAATTATCCAAACATATCTTTTATAACCATCATATAATATTTTCATTCGTCTTTAATTTTTTCGTCATTTGATTGATTTTATAAATTTTAAATTATCTATGAATAATTACAAAATGTTTAAAAAACTTAATTAAAATAGTTTAGTATTATTATGAATTTAATTTTAGCGATGGAGACGTGGGCCAAATGCAAATAATTCAAAATGTTTGTGTTCATCTCCCTTAGCCCACAGGAAAGAAACATAATAAAAAAAGAGTTTGGCACCAAACGAAAGAGAAGTAAGGTAATGTATAATGGTATTGGTCAGCCACAGGTATACACCCTGCAGCCATACCATACCAATACCATTACCATACTTCTTCTGTACACGACCTTCTAAATCCTAATTAACATCTCCAAAGCAAATCAAAGCAAATCAAATCAAATCAATTATATTAATCAAGGGTTTGGTTTTTCTTCTCGAATATCCTCAATCCTCATCCTCTCTGTACTATCCTCTCCTCCATTATCCACAACTTCCATCCAACCCTTAATCGATCAATCTCCATATCCATACCTCAGATCTACGTCGTTTCGATCTATCCCTTGCCGTTTCCCCTTACAGTAATTTAGATCCCCTGATGTTACATTAGAACCTAACCTCTACATCTCCCAAAGCCTAAGCAACAGAACAAGGAATCTTCCCAGATTCTTTTTCTGTGCTCATTAGCCTTTCAGGGATAAACGAAGAAATTCCTCTTCAGCTCATCTTATATAACCAATCTCCGATCGATCGCTTTACCTCAACCTCTTTGCTTCGGTCCACGCCCTCGCTTCGGATATGGATTTGGACGATTTCCGATCCATATTGGACACCTCGGGCGTCGACGTCTGGATGTTCATCGACGCCGCAATCGCCGTCGCCTCCGCGGACTGCGCCGCCGAATTGAAGCGCCGCCGCGACTCCATCGTGGAGAGCCTCTACTCCGCCACGGCCGCGCCTCCGCAGTGCCGCAATTGTGGCGACGGCCACCGCCTCAGGCCCAACGGCCACCAAGTCGCGAAGCAGAACAGCCCTAGCCCTAGCCCCGAACGGCAACCTCAGCGACGCGCCGCCGCCGCAGCTGCCAATTCCCCCGCTACGCCGCAGTCTCTGGAAAACGATGACGGCGGCGAGGAGTTGGATCCTTACGGTGGTTTGTTTGACGACGAACAGAAGAAGATTCTAGATATTAAAGAACAACTCGAAGAGCCTGACCAGGTATTGTTAATTATTCAGTTCAAGTATTTTTTTCTTTTCATATTGAGAGTACAAGTTAATTAATGTTTTCTTTTAATTTGGCTTGCTTTTTTTCTCCTTTGTAGTCTGAAGATTCATTGGTGGAGTTGCTGCAAAGCCTCGCGGACATGGATATTACATTCCAAGCTTTGAAGGTAAGTTAATTTTCTTTTGAAACTTTTTTATTTTTTAATTTTTTATGATTCATTTAACGGTGTTTGGATTTTGATTCCTGTAGGAAACTGACATAGGGAGACACGTGAATCGGTTACGGAAGCATCCTTCAAACGACGTTCGTCGATTGGTGAAGCTGCTTGTCAGGTTTAGGAAGAGATATAAAAATAATTTCATTTTTTTGCGGAATTTGATGTTGTCGTATTGCAAGAGTTTCAATCGATTGACTTGCTTTTTTTTTTTTTTTTTTCTTTTTTTTGTATTTGCAGGAAGTGGAAGGAAATTGTGGATGAGTGGGTGAAGTTGAATCCACAGGGAGGAAGCAACACTCTGATGGGTAATCTTGATTATGGATTAATTATTAATTATTAGGTTAATATTGAGGATTTTCTAAAGTGCATGTGAAATTATTAATGATAATTAATGATGATGTTGGTGGGGTATTGGCAGCTGATGGAGACTCGCCTGTGCAGAAAACCACCCAAAATGGGCATCATCATCAGGTTGAGGTCAAAGAAATCTTTTTCGCGTAGTGCTTTAATTTTTTTCTTGGAAAGTTGAGCTAATAATATTCATTCTTCTTCTATTCCTTTTGCAGATTCCTGATTTTGCATACTCGCCAAATCCACACAGTGAGTATAGTATAAGCATATTGGCATCTGATTCAAATCTTTTTGGATACTGTAGTTCACTTCTGATTGATATGGTCTATATGCTGACGCAGATGGGAGCTCAGGCTCTGACCGTAACAACTCAGAAGCAGAACACAAACCGAAGGTAATTCCGCGCAGTGAACCTCGGCGAAAACCCACGCCGGCACCGTCAGTTTCAACCCCTGCATCTGCTTCTCAAAACGTATGGATATGATTTCTCAACCATTTTGGTGTTCTCTAAAATATGAATGTGGTGGTGGTTTTATCTGTCAAGGTAAAAGGGGGTCTTAAGTGGTCCTCACATAGTGTTGAATGGTTGCAGAGACAAAGGGACAGCGGTTTTGACGCGGAGAGGCTTGCTTCTGCAAGAAGGCGGCTTCAAGAGAACTACAAAGAGGCTGAAAATGGTGGAATTTTCGTCTCTATAATTTTCATTTTCATGCTGTGATTTTTCTTTATCTCTCTATAACTGACGTGTAATTTGGTGTGTTTGTGCGGTGTATAGCCAAAAGGCAAAGAACTATTCAGGTTATGGACATCAATGAGTTACCAAAGTCAAAACCCAAGAATGCCTTCTTTGGGAAGAACAAAGGTGGTGGTGGTTCTCAGGGAAGGCACTGGTGATGATAGTGAAGCATGTATCCATTGTTGGTGGTGCCATTTTGCGTGTAAAAAAACACAGCCTTGTGGCGGTGCCGGATAAGTCCCAAACCCTGTTCATCATCCCTGTGGATTTTTCCTGCGCTCATAAACTTTTTTTTTTCCTTGTGGTTTTTATTTAAGTCAATAATAACCGAAGAAAAGAACTCCTCAATATTTTTTTCTTGAAAGGGGTACCCGTCGAACCCGCGTTTGTCGGTTTGTTGAGGAGCACGTGATTTCAGGAAACAGGATAGGGATGGTACGGGGGTAGGGCTAAAAGAGGGTTTTCCTTATGGTTACAAAACATCGTTTTTGAAGGTGAAGTTTGAATTCTGGTACATTAGGTTTTAGGGATGGTTTACTCCATTAATTGCAATTTTTTCTTGAAGAAAAACAAGAAACGGAAGTCAAGAAGTGATAACAGTATATGCATTTGTTCCGGGTGGGTGGGAATTAGTTGGGTAGATTAATGATGGGGTATTGAGTCTTAAGCTTTAGGATGTTGACACCTTCACAACCTGCTTAATGAGTTGGAATCCTTTGCCGTAAAAAATGTGTTTTATTTGGTGCAGCAAGCCATTTACGACCTTTGTCTAATAATTGAAACACCACAAATGGACAAAAAGCCTTGCGTTACGGGGTACTTCTGTCAATAGAAAATTCTTCTAATGACCTATTGTTTGTTAAGCTATACACAGTTAGGCACTTATTAGTTATACAAGTTACGTAACATGTTCCTTCTGTTACACAAATTCGGCTTCATGGTACTTTCATTTTATTCCATCAGATTTTGCACTTTTACTCGGAAAGTTGAATTTGGTGCACAGAGACATATTAGGTGGTAGGTAATTAGTATAACAAATAAATCATTTACTGCATTTAATATTTCACACTTACAACCAAAAATGTCTTGTGTGTCTTTTCAGTACGTCGTCACTTTTGGGCCTAGTACAATGATCATTTTGGGCTTTGTTATACATTACACCACTATCCCAGTTTCTTTTGGTGTCTCCCCCATCCTTCATGCAAATTCATAGATGTGAAAAAAAAAATCAATTTTTTTCTTAAATTGCATAATTTAAAAATTTATTCTGAATTATAAAGTTGGAAAATCTATTTAGAACCATCCAGTCCAAAGCTTTATTAGAAAATTTAGTGTAGATTGTGTATACAATTAAAATACATTTTTGGATTCTTAATATTATAATTTAAAAGTTTGGAGTATATTAATGGATTAGAAAATGTATTTTAAGTTATGTAATATGAACTATATTTTAATATTGTGAAATTAGGAATATGTCTTCAAAATTTTCAATTTGAAAATGTAATGCATAGAATATTTTAGATTTTCCCAAATATCCCATGGAAATCCATGAGCATGAGGTGAAAAAGAAAAAAACCAATTGCACACACTTGCACTTATTTTCAGTCAGGCTTTTCATATTTAAAGCAAATGTTAGATATTATGCTTTATTTGGTGAATTTAGTTATTTTGAAACGGACCAATTCATTCCATATTTGTGTGATTCATTTTTGGTGAATGTCTTGTGAAAAATTTACTCTATCAATTGAGGTTTTCTAAAGCTTGTATTATATGATATGATTATCCTGACCCACTAATAACATTGTTTTTTCATTTTGATGTTTTTTCATTTTGAAAAATAATACATTAACGAAGGATAAAATGTTTTCCACTTTGTCATGCTTGAATGACTGCGAATAAATTTTCAGGTGATGAAATATTAAATGATACCATGTTCTGAAGTCACAACTAGTGCTATAGGAAGGTAAGATATGTTAAAACTCATTAAATTTGGTAGCTTTAAAAAAATCTTCTTTCTATTTTTTATTATTTTAAAGATAATTATCTGACTATGGGAACAGTTTTTGTAATGTCAACATCAAAAATATTTTGAGTCAAAGGATATGTAATAGTAATGATAGAAGACTTTTTTTTTTTTTCAAAAATTATCTCTAGAAGACAAGAGTCAAAAGTAAGTTTATAATAAATTCGGTTTTCTTTAGAAGACACAAGAAACACAAGTGTTATGTACATTAAAACTTAATTAATATCTTAAAGTACATGTAATATACTCTTCGAACAACTAAAGTTTTGATTAAGAAAAGTAATTAAGAAATGAAGATGAAAATAATAAAAAGTAAAAAAAAAATTCAATATTTAAAATATATAAAAAATAAAATAAAAATAAAATAAAAAGTAAATAAAAAAGAATAAAATCTGTAGAAGCAAACATTTAAAAAAATATTTTTATTCAATGTCAATTCTTTAAAATGTTTTCATTTTAATAATATTCAGATATATAAGAGGTGCAAGTTGATGGCATACTTTATTTAATTGTACAGTTGTATATAATATATGTAATTTAAATAAATATACACTGGTTATAGAAAATAAAATGGCTAAACCAATTAGAATAAAAGAATTCTATTGAAGGATGGAATAAAAGTTAAAAAAGAATATTCATGCTTTTCAATTGCTTTATATCATATTAGGGAAAACAACCTCAATGGCCTATGTCACCACATAATTTAATTGTTGTAACAATTTTATTATGTTATATATTAATTTCATTTTAAAACATATTTATCTGTATAATTTGTTTCTTTAAATTTGACATATTATTTAAGAGATTTAAATTTAAGGATTTGAAGTCACGACATGAGTTTAAGAGAAAATTATTAGGAATTAAAGAGAGAAGATAATTTAGAAATTATAAAGAAGTTGTAGGTTGGACAAGGAGATATGACAAAAAAAAGAAGAAGAAGCTAAATAAATTGATTTTCTAGAAATTAAAAAGTATATAAAAACAATGTGTACATAAGAAAAAGAAAGAATCTCTCTTCTGCATGTTTAAAGACAATGGAATAAAATTATAATTTAATCGAAATTCATTATTTAATGTAGTCCATGGAGAATGTTTTCAGAGGCACCAATTGGAGCTCAACCTTTTGGGGCTTCTCATCTACAACGCCAACGTGAAGCAGAGGCAAGGAGATAAAGGTGAAGGTGTTTGAAATGCTATTAAGGATATTAGAAATATTTGAAATGAACTAGATTGACACTGAACTTAATTAATTTATATAAAAGATAAATTTTTAAGAAATTACATAAATTATCATATTAATTTAGTTTTTAAAAATAGAATCATTCTTAAATATGACAACTTTAACATATCTTATTATACTAAAAAATAATTTTTAAAATAGAATGTTTGTTAACAATAATTCAAATAATTGAGATACTTAAAAAAAATTAAAATAATTCAATTTAATTAAAAATTATATGTTTATCTCAACCATTATATAATTTTGAAGAGTTTTTTTAAAGATTTTTCCTATTTATTTTTAAAGTTAAGTTTGATACTAGTTGAATTAAATATTACTCATAAAATATGTATAATCTGTGTTTGATTCCTATAAATCAACGCCAGAATGTGAGTGACCCGAGGAATACAGATAAAACTTTTAAGACTTACAAGGATGTAAACAAAATATAGTGATGGAAAAGCAATAAATAGTCATATAAACAATAAAATATATAATCTTAGTCAGATTTTTAAGGATTGAGAAAATTAAAATTTAAAATATTACATACAAGATATAATATATTTGTTTTCAATATAAAAATATATATTTAGAGGATTGATTACTTTTTTTTGGATGCACTTGTCTAGGAAATATCGACAACATAGCACAAATGCTACAATTTGTTTTACTATTTAAATTTAAATATAAGCTCCCCTAACTGTTTCTATATTCCTAGACAGCTATTTAAAAATTGATAGTGAAATTTTTTTTCTCCCTCTTACGAATAAGAACAAATTAAAAACCAAACAAATGAAAATTTAAGAGCGTAGAAAAACTACTTTCAAAAAGCTGTTTTTGAAAATGCATTATTAAACAGTTACATTATGGAAGACTATTTCGTTATCACAAAAGCAATACAAATTTTGTATTGTGTAAAAAAGAAAAAACGGCATCAACACAAAATTTTGAATTTTAAAGGGGTTTATTAAGAGAGATTAGAATAATCTTCGGTAATTTATTTATACACATAGTAGGAGTTTCTTACACCTTTGGTAAGTGTCAGAGGTTTTTTTAATGAATATCCACTTGGTTTTTTTATCAGTACCACGGTGATCATAAATGTTTCGATTCCAAGTATGATAATAGAATCTTTATTAATCAGTATGCATCCAAGGTATTGTCTGCTTTGGAGTGTGTTTCATCATGATTTTTTTTCTTAAAAGGTGCATCAAATAATGAAAGAAGTATTTAAGCTACCTTAAGTTTTGACTTTCTAAGCGATGTGAGACTATTAGGTAAAATAGAAACATCTTTCAATCTCAGTTAAAAAACTTTCCTTTGCCTTCTCTCAATCTCAGTATAAAATCTATCCTTTCTCTCTCTCAATCACAACTTCAATTTCTACGCATTTCTCTTTTCGAATCTTCATTTGTTAATTGCAGGTTCAAATTGATAATGGTTTTCTACTTATTCTCGTTGGCTTTCAATTTTTTTTTTCACTTTCCTGTTAATTTCTCACTTTCCCTCTTTATTGTTTGTTTATGTGGAGAAGTTTGTTCTCTGGTTCCACATTTTTCCATATATGTTGTCTAGACAGTTTGCTTTGCAAGTTCAATAGCTTTGGTTTATGCATTGTAGGTTCGATAGTTTGTGTTGCTTAACAACTATTTCATGTGTTTGTAGTTGCTTTTTAGGTTTGCTACTTGACCTAACTTTATGCTATTACAATAACTGAACAATAATTATTTTTACTTCATCGGCAAATAACTGTTGTGTCCATAGAATATTTGTACATGTAAAATTATATTCTTATTGTTATGATTTGTACCTCCATTATATACTTGTTTGTTCAATTTGAGTGATAAAAATATTGAACTTATTAAAATCAAATGTATTTGGCTTGTTTTAGTTTTTCAAATTATTTTTTTCTTTCAATAGATGTTACTGGTTTGGTTCGATTCATAGGTTTGTTTTCTTAAAAATTTGAAATTAGAGGTGATTAAAATATATATGGTGAAGTAACATTGATTTTATTAGGTTTTACTCGGGAACATATAAACTAAAGGAAACCAACTTAATTTGCTTGGTTTATTATGGTTTATTGGGTGAATCCAACCCCTTTGACAACCCTATCCTTTTCCCTTTTTTAATAACAGAATAAGCAAGTTTAAGCCATCTTACAATAGATTTAAAATGTATACAAGGATGTAAAAGGGTTTATTGTTTCTTATATAACAATAAGGCCACTGTACATAAGAAGAGTCATTTTGGGGTGAGGTAACTTGCACCTATATTTGTCTATTGAGAGTAGGAATATACTTTGCAATGTTTGTTTTAGGTTTTAAGTAAGTCCCATCCTTGAATGTGACTTCTTCATAGTTGGAAGGTGAAAGGGTATTGATTCTACCCTGAAAGACTTGTAGTAAATGGTTGGTTCACATGAGACTCTTAATTTATACATTTCAGTTTCAATTAGTTATGAACACTATTGATGAAATAGTTAAGTTTGATTATTTTGATGGTTTAGAATTATTGCACCTCAAATATTGAAATTTCTATAATATAAGAGTGGTCTGATTGTAGATAAAACATATTATTTTACAATACTAATGTTTATTATCACACTTGAACTTTGATTATGGCTCATATTTGTATTTTAGTAGCATATAACTAGCATTTGTTTATGGTAATACAAATGCCGAGAGAATGAAAAGCTTAGTAAGAGGAAGTGGGCTGAGTGGGGTTGTTGTTAGGTATATTGCAAAGGACTTGTTCAACACATGACAACTCTTAAAATCAACTCACAAGAATACTCAAATCTCATTCCTAGAGCCTTTGAGCCTATGATTACTCATCAAGTTTCAAACCCTTGAATCCTCATCAAGTGAAGTCATGCATTAATTTTAAGAGTCTAAAATTACTAATGATCCAAATGATCCAAGTTCTATTCTTAGATATAACCATCCATTAGGTATTAAATTTCAAGTCTATATTCTAAAGATATCTCTCAAAACCTCAAGAATTACAAATCAAGCATGTGAACAATCCACATCAAGAATTAAGCATGAAAATCAAGTACCCTTTGAGCATGTGGTCCTTCATTGAGGTTGTCAGAGCTGCATGGAAGGTTGTTGGTGGTGGCTCTTCGACTATGGATTTTGTGGTTGAAGTTCTCTACATATGAGGAACCCAAGTGCAATTTACAGGTTGGAACTTGAATGTTTGGCACATAATAAAGACTTTTGAAGATGAAATATTGGAACCTATTTTTCCTATTAGTTCAATGAAGACTTCAAATTGGGTGTGAACTTATCTCTCTGTGTTGTGATTTTGAAGTATTTGATAGTTAATTTTGTTATAAAAGCTTCTTCCATTCTTATCTTGTGCTTATCAAGGAGTTTGGTACTTATTAATGTGTTATCTTTGTTTTTGAAGGTTTATGGGTATAACAATTAACATAAGTGATTTGGATCTTGTTCAGTGGTCGAATTCTCATTGCATTCTTTCAAGGTGTGGAATAAAACATTGCATTATAGTTAAAGACTATATAGTAGTAATTACTAATTCACCATTATACTCCTTTATTAAATACATTACATAAATCCCTTCTACTATATTTAATTATAATATCTAATATTGTTTCATATAACTTGATATTTCTTTCTTATCAAACATAAGTTTTATTACAGTGTGTTTTGGTGTTCTGTGTTGTATCAATGTTTTTTATGTTTTTCCTGTTCAAAAGAGAAAATGAAAAATATTGAGATTGAATCCTATATTTTATTACCTAAATTTTGATTTTGATTTTCTTTTTCATTCTAGGGGTTACTAAAAACATATTAAGGGTGTTAACTTTTAAGCTTGCATTCCATTACTGGGAAGTGTTTGATGATTTAGGTGAGTAGTTCTTTTTTAAATTATGTTATTATTCCTTTTCTCCATTGAAAGTTTGTTCATTGTGAGAGTGTGCGCATTGTGAAAATGTGTTCATTGTTACAACTTATATATTAGAAAGGTCAAACAATTAATATTCTCTTTTAATAAATTAAATTTATAGATAGAAATTTTTAAAATAAATTGAACAATATGATTAGTAGTTATTGACTATGAATTCTATGTTACAATTATAATGGAGATGTGTAGTCAAGAATTGCCTCCAAGTTCAAATACTCCTTTCATGTTTGAAAATTTCAACAATGATTTTCCAATGTCAAAAAATGGGAGTACACGACAAGCTGACTAGCCAAACATAATGTCCCTTTTCCAACAATACAAAGAACAAAAATCAAAGCTAGTGATAAGAAAACAACTTCTTTTGTTTAGGAACACTTCACAAGATCTCTTGAATCTGTAAATTCAATTGTAACATGTAACAATTGTGGTAAGAGATTTAGATGTGTTTCTAAGACACATGCAACATCTAACCTTCTTAATCACCTCAAAAGGTTGTGTCCTAAATATCCATTTGCTATAATTAATGACCCTAACTAAATAACTATCCCCTTTAAAAGTAGTGACAATAACAATCTTCTTGCAACCACCCAAAAGTATAATTTTCAAAGATAATTGTTATCTTTGTTACTCTGGATAAACAATCATTTATGGTGGTGGAGGGTCAGGGTTTTAAGAACTTATGCCAACAATTACAACTTTTGTTTGTTATTTCATCAAGGTTAACAATAGCTAGAGATTGTTTTCTATAGCTATATATGGATGAGAAAGTTAGGTTAAATTCCTTTTTTAAGTCAAATTTTGTTAGAGTAGCACTCACTATCAATTGTTGGACATAAATTCAAAACTTCAACTACCTAACATGTACTACATATTTCAAAGACAATGATTAGAGGTATAAAAAAAAGATAATCAGTTTTTCAGCCATACCTAATCATAAAAAAAAAAACAATAGGAAAGAAAGTTGAAGAAGTTTTAAAGGAATGGGGAGTTAGGAATGTGTCCATACTCACAATTGATAATGAATAATCTAACAATGTGGTTGTTACATATTTAAAAAAAATGAAGAATGTGGGTAGATTAGTAAAGGATGAGGTGTTTTACTCATATACTAAACTTAGTTATGAGTGATGACTTAAAAGAGTTGCAAACTTCAATAACAAGTATTAGAATGCTATCAGATTTGTAAGCTCTTCACTACAAAGATTTACTAAGTTTAGAGAATGCATAGTGTTTTCGAAAATTAATTGCAAAAAACTATTGTGTCTTGACGTTCCCACAAGGTGGAATTCCATATTCCATATATATGATGTTAGATGCAACAACAAAATTTCAAGTTGCATTTGAAAAGTTTGACAATGAAGACTCTATCTCGATGTATTTTTTTGGTGATGAAGGTCCCCCGACTACTACTGATGAGAAACATGTCCAAGCTTTTGTTAAGTTTCTAAAAATTTTCTATGAAGCCACTAATTTTTTTTTCTATGTCATTGCGTGTGAGTATACATATTTCATTTCATCAAATGACTACTATTCATTTTGCATTTGACAAGATAACTATGAATCTGAATAGTATATTAGCCCTTGCTAGTTGTGACATGAGGCTGAAGTATCGTAAGTATTGGGGTAATGTTGATAACATCAATCACTTGTATTTTGGTGTCATTTTTTATCTCGTTACAAGTTTGAGTATGTGATTTGGAATTTTTAGGAAATGTATAAAGTGAATCAAACAAAGTTGTATAATTAACTAATTGTGTACAAGACAAACTGAATAAATGTATCATTAGTACAAATTAGTTCATGATGAACAACGACATATATCTGAGTAGCCAGATGTTGGTATAAATGTGTTTTCTTCTTAATCTGACATATCAACCATTGATGAATTCTTGAATATTTGGAGAAAGTTGATGCTTTTAAGAAGAATTTGAGAGAGAAAGACTCAATAGATAGAAAAAATGAGTTAGAAAGATATTTAAATGAGTCCATTGTTGATGGTGGTGACCTAATTGATATTTTAGTTTGGTGGAAAATAAATTCTTCATGATTCCCATTCTATCAAGAGTGGTTAGAGACGAATTGGCCACCCCTATTTCCATAGTTCCCTCTAAGAGTGCATTTAGTACTGGAGGTAGGAATTTAGATGCTTTTAAAAGATATTTAAATTCACCAATGGTTGAGGCACTTATCTGTGCTCAAAATTGGTTGAGGACCACTATAGCTCAATTTGATGGTATCAATGTGAATGAAGAGTTTGAGCGTTCTGAGAAGATTTTCATAGGTACAAGTTTGCTTTCTCTTTCTTCTAAAATTCTTTCGTAATTATGTTGTTGTGTATATTACTAATATTTTCTTTTCAAATAATTTTAGAATCTAATGGTTACATAATTGGAGGAGTTGAAGTAACATCGAGAGGAGTTGGGTCTGCAAACGAAGTTGGTTCTTTATCTCAATCACAATAACCAATGTCGTGACTCTTAATCCATCTAAGATGTTTGTCTTACTTTAATTATTAGGTTCAATTACTCATTTGGTCTCTATTTTTGTCCAAAAATGTCAAGTTGGTCCTCCACTTTTTTTTAGTCTCAATTTGGTCTTGATTTGTAAAAAATGATGCAATTTGGTCCTGATTTTTACAAAATTTATGCAATTTGATCATTTTCGTTAAACTTCTTAAAATAGATCATGGATTTTTCTTCAAATTTGACACTAGGACTATGTTAATTAGACCAATAAAACAAATCATCCTTTTTAACAACTTCAATTTTTATGAAAAATCCTTGACCCATTTCAAGAAATTTAACGAAAAGGACCAAACTGCAACAATTTTTCACAAAACAGGACTGAATTTATCAATTTGTACAAATTGAGACCAAATTGAGACTAAAATAAATTAGAGTACCAACTTGATATTTTGGAACAAAAATAGAAATCAAATGAATTAATTATTAATAGTAAATTTGCTTATTATTTTGTTAAGCTTTAATTGGTTTTCTTTTATGCATTTTGTGGTATTTTTTTGAAGACATTTGTTAGAAACAAGTGCAGGATTTTGTAGATACTAAAAGAGTTCAAGGCCAAGGAAGAGAGAGTGGGGGTTGAATTGGACTTGTAAAAACCAATGTTTAGTTAAAGATTATGAAAACTTTACAAAGAACTCCGATTGACCAAGAAATTTCTTGAAAGATAATCAAGAAATTACAAAATCCTTACAAACAAATTTCTCGAAAGATAACTACAAAACAAAATCTTCTTGACTCACACAAGAACCACACAACATAACAATAATACCTTTTTGCAAATCTGAAATCACACTAGAACCCCAAACAATACAATGAAAAATAGTAGTGATAAAACCTGAATGATTAGCTTTCTCTGGCGAAGATCTTCTTGAAAGACAAAGACCAAGATGGAGACAATTGCAGCTCCAAATCCTCACACACAATCAGAAATTGTAGCTCCACTAATATAGGTAACAACTCTTTCAAGCCCACTGCATTACTTAAAGGGTGATGTTCTATACAAAAAATAACTACTAACTATCTATAATTGTCTTGCGTTCATAGGTCAGAAATTTGTTTTCCAATTCGTAGGATTAGTATCGAAACTCAGTGAAGCTCAAAGATCTTTGATAGATAATGTGATGCGTGTGGAAGATCTTCCATCCTTACCTTATTTGGATTTTCACATTTAGGTCAACATAGGCTTCCATCATATTTTCCTGAAAGGTTAAGAGAACTTGATTGTGGCATTGGTGGTGCTGCTGGGTTTTGGCATTTCTTATATTGCAACATTTATCTAGATCAATATATATTCTCATAGTTCTTCTCATCACCTATTAATACTCCTACGCAGTAGAAAAGGTAGTATTTTGTGAAAACTTCTATGGTTTTTATGTAGTTGCCGCCTTTTTTAAGGCCTAACTATTAGTGCCAGCAATATAACCTTGTCTTCATTGTTGTAGATTGTATAGATCTTAGCAAAAGCTTTTTGTATCCAAACATGATAAAGGACTTGGGTCTCACAAAAAGCTACGAGACTACAAATGAAATCAAATAGCTAAGAGACTACAACTTTGATAATACTTTGATAATGAAGATTGCAATTGGATCACTGCTCTTTAAAAATTGGTATAAATACACATTTGGTACCCAAACTTTTTCGGAAAGTTCAATTTGGTACCCGAAATTTAGGAATGTTCAATTTGGTACCCCAATTTTCTAAAGAGATTCAATTTGGTCCTCTCTGTTAAGTTGGAGTTAACACCGTGTCCGTACAGGACACGTGTCAAGCCATGAAATTTTTATTTTTTTTTTATTTTTTTTTCAAAAAAATTATTTTTTTTTTCCAAAAATTTAAAAATTGCCATGTGTCAGTTTATCATCGTGCCACGTGGCAGCTTACAATCATGACATGTGGCAGTGTAATAGTTATTTTCAATTTAGTACCTAATTTAAATTTTTGGTTCAATTTAGTACCCAAATTTTTAAAATGATCCAATTTCGTCATTTCCTATTTGAGACCAAATTAGTAAATAAGTTTAATTATAACTTATATAAACATGTTAAAATAATTGTTTTGAATTTATACATCAAATCACTACACCTAAATATTCAAATTATTTTAATCATGACAAGTGTAAAAAATTTCATGTATAAAAAATTACAAAGGTTAAAATGTAAAAAATAAAATAATTTAAGTATTTAGGTGAAATGATTTGATGTATATATTAGAAAAAGTTATTGTAACATGTATATATAGGTTGTAATTAAACTTATTTATTAATTTGGTCTCAAATGGAAGATGACAAAATTGGATGATTTTAAAAAATTGGGTACTAAATTGAACCAAAAATTTAAATTGGGGTACTAAATTGAAAACAACTATTACACTGTCACGTGTCATGATTGTAAGCTGCCACGTGGCACGATGATAAACTGACACGTGGCAGTTTTTAAATTTTTTGAAAAAAAAATAAATTTTTTTTAAAAAAAATGAATTTTAAAAAAAAAATAAAAAAAAAAATTCATGACTTGACACGTGTCCTGTACGGACACAGTGTTAACTCCAACTTAACGGAGAAGACCAAATTGAATCTCTTTAGAAAATTGGGATACCAAATTGAACATTCCTAAAGTTCGGGTACCAAATTAAACTTTCCGAAAAAGTTTGGATACCAAATGTATATTTATACCTTAAAAATATATTTATTATACTCAATCTTTCATTCTATTTATAATTCTCTAAGCTTTCTTCAGTTATGTCCTTCCTACTTCTCGTTTATTTCCTTTTATATTCCGTATTATCATTCCAAAAAATGTGACTAAAACACTTAATCTCCTAGATGACTATAAACCATAATCATTGAAATGCAAACTCCTAACCATAATACAGTAAGAATTAGTTATTTTGCCACCTAGGCAGAAGACAGATGGTTGTAAATACGCTTGTGCCATTAAAATTGAGTCAAATAGCAAAATTCCAATATTAAATATTGATACTGTGTTTTTTGTGAAATTCAACAAAAGATTATATATTATGAAAGTTAAACCATTCTTTTACTTTCTTTCCAACCCTACCGTTGAAGGAAATTTGTACCAGTTAAAGAAATTTACACTGAATTTGTTGACTCCAATAATCAATTTGATATTGTAGCAAAATCCCTGAGAAAAGATCAAATTCAGTTCGTAAGTTTCAAGCTTAGAACATTCCATTTATATGCTCTAACTTTAAGGGAAAATGTTAGAATAATTTATATTATCTGTTTTGAATTGTATTTATCTCTAACCTAAAATCTTTGGAGAAACTTTTTTCTCTTTCGTTAAGCTTCTACAGGTTCATAATCAAAACTTTGAAGACTTTGGCTTTCTGACATAATTCTGACTCCAGATTTATCGGCTGGATTGATTGATAGAAACAAGACATAATTCTTCCAATTGAGATTTGATGCTATCATCTTTGGGGGGCTGAATCACATAATTCACTGAGTTTGAAACTGCACGAGCATGATAGGAAGTGGTTACTTGAGTTTTTGAGATTAAAAGTTTTCCCTTCAGAGGCACTAACTATAAGTGACTCTACTTTAACTTCTGGCATTATGCCAGCTTCTGTAAATCACGATGATAGCCGTACCTATCAACAAACAGCCTTGGGAAAGAACTGATACTATATCCATCAGGGTTTTCCCTCAATATCTCACCCACAGGTTACTAACAATCTTCTAATATATCCTTTATAGACATCCCCTTATATTTCGTTTCAGTATCAGTTGCAGAAACTCCAGATTTAGGAATACTCTTATGTTCAGATGATTTTTGCAACTTGGATTGTGACGATCTGCTCAGAAAGAGGGACCTCAAACCATTTGCAGCCTGAGATTGGCCCGTCAATGACTTCCCCTGAACTGGTTTAATTACCCTAAAAGGAAATATTTGGGACGGGATTTCCTCCAGCCACTTTTTCTCTGATATTAACAACTCCACCAATTGAAGAATATCTTCTTCAGTGAGAGATCTTAAAACTGGGGGTCCATCATTTAGCAATTTATACGCCATATCCTCCCTGATTCAAACAAATGGGCATGTTAGTAACTCTTTAAAGTGGTAGCTACATAATGATATCATATAATAAATATAAAAATGGTCACACAACTTTCAGCAGAAATTGCTATACAATTAATTTGTTGCGTTTTTTTCCTTTCTTTTGCAGTTATACCATAGCAAAAGAGAAATTTTTTTAAAAGATTTGTGCAAGATTATTGCGTAACCTGTTTTTCGACTGGGAAACAATAAATGATCCTTTGAGCGTGGAAACAAAAGTTTCTATGTCATCCCAAAAGCAACCGCTAGAAAATAACTCAGGCTGGTCCAGCTCTGATAAATTGGGTTCTTTAAAATCACTCACAACCTGAACTGTTTGCTCTACGAGCTCAGATGGGTTAGAATCCTTGAAATGACTAACCACCTTGTTATGACAATCAGCTGAAACATCAGATTCTGCATTTCCTTTCCAAAATTGCCACCAGTTTCTGATCCAGACAAAGAATGTTGGACCATTCCTATTAGTTTTATCACTTCCACTAGGTATTTTGTCAAGCAGAGAGTGATCAGCTTCTGTAGAATATGGGCAGTGACAAACTTCATCAACCTCTTTTCTAGTTGAATTCTCGTATTTGTTCATTGCTCTAACATTAGCAGATTCATAGGTTACAAAAACAATGTCTTCTTTTGCTGTCTGATTATTTCCAGCAGAGTGATTCCTTGAAGTTGTGTACTTTTCCTGAATTCTATAAATTGCATCCTCAGAGCCAACAGTGTCACAACCAGATAATGTTTTAGAACTTGAACTCAATTTTAAGGAATCTGGCTTAGTTTTGGAAAGTTGGTTGTGCCTGTGTTGTGGTTGAAACCCTGACAGTTGTTCAGTAGTCATATCAACAACCTTCCCACTATGCACTGAAAATTTCTGCAACGCATCTGGGCTTTCAACCGATAAAAGTGATGATTTTGAATCATCATCCATACTCCTTTCATGGGATGAGGCAGTTAAGGGTGTCCAATTTGCTTTTCTAACCTTGTTTTTATCCTCACCATTTAGCTTTGGAGTTGCTACAGATCCCTTCTCATCCATCTTTATACAAGATGATACTGATTCCACATCTTTGCCCTCAAAAGGTTTGGGGGATTCTGAGGAGATCAGACATACATGAAAATTACCAAAGCCTAAAGGCTCAAGCTCTACATGCAGTGTTGATAGTAGAAAGCGAGAAAATGTGCCACATCCATAAAACTTTTTACCAAAATTCACTTTACGTTTCTTCAACTCTATAAGAAGATCTCCAATTGAGATTCCTTTTGGATGTGATCTCAATATACGGCAAACCTGTATTACAACTTTTTTTGGAACAGTTTGCAAATCTAAGGAAGGTTTGTATATGTTCACTTTTTGTGAAGATGCAGACTTCTCAACATCTGAGAATGGTTTGTCAGGAATCACATTGTAATTTCCATACCAAGAACTAAACAAACCATCAGGAGGAAGGTTTAAATGTTTTCCAGAGAGATGTTCCCCCTTTATTAATGAAGACCATTGCCATATTATAGTTGCTGCACTACAGAGGACACCAGGAGCATTCCTTGTGCTAGCAAGTAATATATTGTAATTATGCATTCTTAACTGGTGTAACATTCTAGCAAAGTCTCCATCAGCAGATATCAAAAAGAGATGGGCAGGAGGAGGATTTTGAGAAACCCAGTCCATAAGATTCATGAGAATAAATCTATCGGCACTGTTCTTTCCACCTGCAACAAAAATACTTGAAGATATTATAATTTGAAAAGATAAAAGTGTAGATGAATAAAACAAGAAACTACCGAAGCCATATGGACGGCAAGCTGGATAACACGTCAAATTAAAAACTTCCTTCCCATTCATTTCTCACATATTTCCACTCTCTTCCACCAAATCAAAACAACTCAACCTTCCACTCTATTTCTCTTCCTTTCTTTCTTTTCTTCTATTCCCTCATTTTCAATTCACATGGCTAAAACTAGAATTCTTTTTCTTCATAAAAGAAGCAATTCCAATTAAAGTATCACCAACAACGACCAAATGTTTAATTTCAATAACTAGAAACCATCCTGAGATGAATTTTGAAGCCAGCAAAGTTAAATGAGGAGAGGAGTTAAAGAATAGGATTGAAGAGAAACCTGGAATGTGGGTGAAATCAATGCCGGTGTGAGAAAGTGCTTGCTGGTTGGATTTTGACAGCAACAGAACATCACCAAAAGCGTTGATTCGGAGAGGGCCCTTAATACCACTCGCTCTCACCGCCTTCGTGATCGCCGGCGCCACCTTCGAAGCGTCAACCCCCGCCGGCACCTGGCAGTTCTCGAAATCCCACCACACCGAAACCTTCACGTCTCGAGAGTCGTGCCATAACTGATGCCTCTGAACCCTAACCGCCAACAACTGCTTCGTTTGGAAAAGGGGTCTCATCACGGTTGCAAGTATCAAATCAAATGCTTTCAGTTTTGCAGTAAATTGGTTAGTTACCCCATATGGGGAGGGAAAGTTTTACGACTTCGCCAAATTGAAAATAAACCATACATTTTCTTAATCCTAAACCCTAAACTAATAACCAACTCTTCTTCTAACGCAAGAATAACCATTGAAAATTTTCAGACAAAGTTTGCATGTATAAATATAATTATTCATGATATAATAATGAAATGTAATTCAATGAGAGAATAAAATCCATCACGATCTGGCTTGAGTCGAATAAAATTGAATCACTCAATTTTAAATTATTTTTCTAAATAAAACATTTTAATAGTAAAAGTTTCTTATCATATAAATAATATATATTTTTATGAAAATGTATTGATGCATATATTTTTTGTATGAAACGCAGGTTATTTTAAATATTAAACCAAACACACGTTTAATCTTTAAGCAAATATTTAAATTGAAATGATCGGAAAATGCATACAATTTCAAATTATTAGTCCATAAGTACTTATTTTATAAAATTTTAAATATAAATAAAATTTTAATTTAATAATTTTGTAAATATAAACTTAGTTAAATATTTAATATATATTTAAATATATCTGAACAGTAATCTTAAATTATCGAATTAGGTGTTTTTTTTTACCTCAAGCAATATAAGTTAAGGATGAAGATCCAGAACTCGGTCAAACATAATAAATTTATTTAACATACATATATAAACTTTAATTTGTCATTTTTAAAATCAATAAAAAAAATAATATGTTCGCAAACAAAATAGCTTTTTAACAATTTAAGTTCTGTAAATAACCATTTTGAAAGATTCATAAGAACTAAATTCTTGGTAGAGATTAGAATAAATTGTTGTACTGTGAAAATTAAATTCAATATCCTTCAACCACGTTTAGGTTTGAATCTTAAAAGTAGAAAAATAATTGTTGAAAAAAATAGTATTAAAGAATATCAGCCTCTTTCTTTCTTTTTTTAAGAGATAATCCCTATCAAAATTTATAATAAATACTTTATAAAAAACGCTGATGAATTCAAATAATCTTAACAAATTGTTAGTGGAAAGGATCAATTTTGGTCATTTAATTATCGGTATATTTTGTCTCATAGTTGCAAAGTTACAAACTCCTTGGCACTACTCTTGACATGCGAAATTTTGATGGTGTGTTACTTGAAGATTTGATAAAGCTTTGTTAGAGTAATTTTGGAATCATGCCTACATTGATGAAGTTATGGAGATTTGGTATTGCTCAAGTTGATCAAGCCTTATATGCATGTCCTTCATATGGATCAATCATTAGGAAAACAAGCTTGAAGATCGTAATTCAATTTGTAGATGATTTAACATTTATTAGATGTGTAGGGTCTTTATTATGTCATTTAATCGGTTGAAATATTTTTCAACAAGTTAAAAAGTGTCTTTTAATCTGTTGAATGAATTTTTAACAGATTAAAAGGTTAACTGTAGTAGTCTTAATTTGTGACTTATTCAATTAGTTAGTTTATTTTTTAATCAACTGATTTCACTTAAATTAAGTGAAATCAACCGATTGATTTGAAAATCAACCATTTGAATTTCATAATAATTTAACTATAAATGCTTCATTTTTCGAAAAAGATGTCAAAAGACCATTTTTTAGCGCGAAACTATTCTAGAAACTTGAGAATTCTCTCTCTTTCGTGATCATACAAATTGCAACTGGTGAAGGTTGATCTTGGGTCAATTCTTGGAATATTTTGCTTTGTTTTGAAGCTTAGAGAAGGTGTTTGTGGTAGACAAGGTTGTGTTACCATTGATGTTTGATCTTTCTCAAGTTTTGTGTGTGTGCCTAATGATTTTTCAGATCTGCAAGAGGTGTCTTGCTGTGCTGGTGTGATTTTTGTGTGATTCAAGAGTCTTTTGTATGTTTTTTTGCTTATTTTGAAAGTGTAAGGGTGTAAACTTTGTAAATCTTTTGAAATAGTGCAAAGTCAGGCTCGAATTACCTTAACTAACTAGATGTAGCTTAGTTTTGAGTGAACGAGTATAAAAATCTTGTGCATTACAATTTTCTCTAACCCTTCTCTCTTGCATTGTCATTTAAAGTTTAAAGAATTGTGATCTAAACCATCTTTTTGATATTCTTAAGTGTTTTGGCATCATTTGCAGCATTGATCATGCTTGTATTGGAACCTGTCTTGACAGATCTTTTACATTGATCTTGCTTTAAACCACAAATCTGCATTTCTAGATTTTTTCCAATATTTTATTCAACTATTTTTGTGATTCAATCGATTGATTATATCAGTATTGCATTAGGTTAATAAAATCAATCGACTAACTCTGTTTTTGATTAGTTGAAAGTGTACAATCCAGAGGTGTTTGCATCCTTACTTGTTGGTTAGGTTGATTCAATTAAAGATTGTTTTTAGTCTTTAAAGGTTACCTAAATTTTTAACTAACCAATTCAACCTCCCCTTCTTAGCATTTCAACCATTTCAAAACTTACACTAGCAATACTCTAATTGTCTTTCTCCGCATCAAGTTCACTTGATTTTTTCAACTCAGACCGTGATGCTCTCTGCTCAGAAAGAGATATCTCAAGCCATTTGCACCACGAGATTGGACCATCAATGAGTTCTTCTGGAGTGGTTGAGTTTAAAAGGAAATTTTTGGGAGGGGCTTTCCTCCAACCACTTTTTCTCTGATATTAACAACTCTATCAATTGAAGAGTATCTTCTTCCCTGAGAGATCTAAAAACTGAGGGTTCATCTTTTGTAATTTATGTGCCACATCCTCCCTGATAAAAGAACGTGTACTGAATGTTATTAAGCAACTCTCTAAACAATAATCATAAACTATCAAAATGATCACACAACACATCTAGTAAAAATGTTGTCCGTAGTAAAAAGGATTTGCAAAAGTACTATTGTGAACTCTAACCTGTTCTTTGATTGGGAAACAAGAAATGATCCTTTGCTGGTGAAAAATAAAAAGATTCCATGTCATTCCCAAACCACAAGAAAACAACTCGGTTTTCCAGAACAAACAACATTCTGATCCAATTCTAATATATTGGGTTCTTCAAAATGACTAACAGTCTGGTCCAGTTCAGATGAAATAGAATCCTCCAAGAGACTAACCACATTGGCCTGATGAGCAGCCAAATCATCCAATTTTGCACTGCTCTCATCGATCTTAACAGCATACGCTATTGTTGTATAACACTGCTCTCAGAAGTTTAAGGGGATTCTGAAGGGCCCAAACATTCACAATATTCACCATCAACTAAAGGATGGAGCTGCACATCTGGTATTAATAATAGAAAGTGAGAAAATATTTTATATCCATAAAAGTTTTTACCCAAAACATATATTACGTTTAGTCAACTTTGCACAAAGATCTGAAATTGAGATTCATTTAGGATGTGATCTCTATATATATCTAATCTGTCTTATAACTGATTTTAGAAGTATACCTAAGGAAGGTTAACACATCACTGCTTGCTAACTAAATTTTGATTCCATATCACTCTGGTTGGAGTTCTTGATAGAAACAGACTCTAATTCCTCCAATGTCGATTATTATCTTTTTGCAATGTAACAGATAGTTCACCATCTGAGCTTAAGACTGCATGACTAGCATTGATCATCTGAGTTTTGCGGATAGAAGTCTCCCCATTAGAAGCACTAACGGCAGGACCACATGGAAAAATGTAAGTAGACTCCAATTTAACGCCAGGAATTACCTGTAGTAAGGATGACAATTTTTTATGACCAAGCTTCTGTATTTCAAGAGGATAACCAAATCTATCAACAAATAGTCCTCGAAAAGAAGAAATATTATATCCCTGTGAGTGGTCCCGCAATATCTCACTCACAAGTGTATGCAAGTCTTCTAATATATCATTTCTAGACCTCTCAGTATATTTCATTTCAGTGGAAGTAGCATCAATTCTTGTACGAGGAAAACTCTGCTTTTGCTTTTTCACATCATCTTCAAATGAATTCGAAAACTTGAACTGCGAAGCTCTGATCATAAAGACAGATCTCAAACCATTTGCACCATGGGAGGGGATCTCCACCAGCCACTTTTTCTCTGCTGTTAACAATTTCACCAATTGGATGATATCTTTTTGAGTGAGAGATCTAAGAACCAGGGGTCCATCATTTTGTAATTTATGTGCCATATCCTCCCTGATACAAGCAACGTTGCAAAATGATTTCAAGCTACACTTTCAACAACCATCTACATAAGGATCATCAATCCATCGGAAAAGGTCACACGATTTTAAACAGATTCCTTATTATATGATTAATTTGTTAGACTGGTTTCCTTTCTTTGGCAGATTTAGTTCAGATTAGAACAATGAATAACAAAGGTCAAAAGTTGGTTGTTATCGAATATCAATATCAAAAGGAATATTTTTTAAAGATTGGTACAAAACTATCATGCACACTAACCTGGTTTTTGACTGGGAAATAAGAAGTGATCCTTTGGGTGAGAAAATAAAAGATTTCAAGTCATTCCAAAAGGAACCACTAGAAAACAATTGAGGCTTCCGAGAATGAAGAACATTCTGGTCCAGTTCTGATAACTTGGGTTCTTCAAAATGACTAACAGTCTGGTTCATTTCAGATTTTGAATCCTCCAAGTGACTAACCACCTTGTTCTGATGAGCAGCCAAATCATCAGATTTTGCATTGCTTTTCCAAATTGGCCACCAACTTCTAATCCACCTAAAGAATGATGGCCTTGTCTTATAAGTTTCAGCAATTCTACCGAATGTTCTGCCAATCAGAGAGTACTTAACTGGTGAAGAAAATGGGCTGAAACAAACTCCATCAGCCTCCTTTCTAGTTGGACTCTCAAATTTGTTCATTGCTTTAAAATTTCCCAATTCATAATTTCCAGTACCATTTTTTTCCATGGTTGTGTGATCATTTCCAACATGGTAATTCCCTGAAGCAGTATGTTTTTCGACAGGTTTACAGCTTGCATACTCAGACTTCACACTGTCAATGTCAGATGACGTTTTAGATCTACTTTTTAAGGATCTTGTTTTAGTTTTGGAAATTTTGTTTTCAAGTGGCACCTCAAGATTTCTGTACCAAGAACCAAATGGACCATCAGGAGGATGGTTGAAATGTTACCAATAAGATTTTTGCCCTTGAGCAATGAAGGCCATTGCCACATTATAGTTGCTGCACTGAAGAGAACAGCAGGAGCCTTCCCTGGCGTAGCCAGCAAGATATTGTAATTATTCATTCTTAACCGATGTAATATGCAACCAAAATCTCCATCACCAGATATCAAAAAGAGATGTGCAGGTGGAGGATTTTTTTTTACCCAAAACATGATATCAACAAGAATGTTGACACTATTCGTTCCACCTGTAAGAAATTACTGCAAATATCATGATTTGAAGATAAAAAGCAGAGTAATGAAGCATAGAAGAAAGTACTACAGCTATATGGAAGCATGGATGGTGGTTAATAAACTGTAAATGATTTACTAGATGCAAATCCATTTCAAGATTATGAACCGATGAATTGTTTCTGGACTAATAAGAATCAAGCCTGCATCAAGCAAAGACACTACAGTTAAAACTGCAACAAGCATAATTTTTGTAGCAGACACGCAACAGAAGACAGTATCTTTGATCATACTCGTAACTGCTAGCAATTAGAAAACTACTATTCCATTACCTTTCAAATCAAAAAGTCGTCTTTAACTTTTTATGGAAACAGAATCCTAAAATATATAAAAAATAAGGGCATCTTTGATTCCCTTCTCTCTTTTTATTTTAAGAAATTGTCTTCTAAAATAATTCTACACTACTCATCAATCAATTTTTTTCATCCAAAATTTATTAAGTTTTGAAAATTGTTCCCAAAACAACTGCTTCTAAAACGCAGAAACCATGGGAAATGTACTGTTATGTTCTTGTTCTTCTTCTTATTTTATCTTGTTCAATCTCTCCTTCAAATCCACACTTTGTTCTGTGCCACATACCACACTCCAGCACCAATTATCTGAACAACTTGATTTAGTTGCACTTCAAAAACTAAAAACAGTTTTCTCTGGTTATTCGTAAAAACACAAAAATCATGTCTCACACACAAAGAAGAAAATAATAGATCACATTTCAACAATTTTTAGCGAAGAGGGAGAAAAAAACAAACCGCCAGGAATGTGGATGACTTGAATGCCAGAGGAAGCCAGTGCCTCCTGGTTGGGTTTCGGGAGCAAATGAGGGTTGCCGAAAGCGGTAATGTGAAGCGGACCTTTGATCCCATTGGCCCTCACGGCCTTCTCGATTGCGGGGGCAACCTTCGAAGCTTCTACGTCATCTGGCACGGCGCAGCTCTGGAAATCCCACCACACCGAAACCCTCACGTCTCGAGAGTGATTAGGAGCAGAAGTAGAAGAAGATGAAGAAGAAAAAGACGAATGAGATGATGAGAATTCGCACGCTTGAAGCCGAAGCAGAAGCGTGGGTGCTGGGGAACGTGAACGGAAGAGGTGGTCTCGGAGAAGGGCCCTCATCGGTTGGATAACAAGAAAGGAAAGAGTTGCAGTCGCAGTTACTCCATGTCTACAAGTGAAGAATAGAGTAATCACGGAACTAAAACCCTTACATTTTTTATTCTTCACCAATCACGTCATGGGAAAATTAGATCCTCACTATACACCAAAATCTGCATATCTAAAACTAAAATTTTCCTTTTCATCTTTTGAATATTAACCTTTGCTTGCATTCATTGTTCTCCCCTTAATTCAGAAAGAAGAATGTGGAAATTGAATACTGGTGTATGCGCATTTGGATTAAGTAATGTACAAAGAAGTGAAGAAAACGATGTAGAATTCATTGTCATCACTTTTCATCAAATAAAGGCTGGAAATACAAACTGACTTTGACAAATGACACCTTAGCTCCTTCCCTTTGTTGAATGTAGGGATGACAACGGGGCGGTGTGGGTACGGGTATCATGATCTCATCCTCATCCTCATAATAAAAATTCATCCTCATCCTCATCCTCAAACCTAACGTGTATACAACTTTTGACTCATTCCCATCCCCACCGGGTAACGGGTATTTTCTTATACCCATACCCATACCCATTTTTTTATTGTTCCATATATCAATTAAATATTTTTTATAAAAAAAATTTAAAAATCACACCAACGGAATCAT
>Ga0214544_1002740_pt1 | contig 36829 bp, 24 predicted proteins | sample CNSS3metaG_FD_160074 | JGI IMG/M metagenome (GOLD analysis project Ga0214544, IMG submission 160074) | Root nodule microbial communities from cowpea collected in UCLA plant growth center, Los Angeles, California, USA - CNSS3 | ecosystem: Host-associated > Plants > Roots > Nodule | place: USA...
TTTGATTAAAAGTGAGGATGCCAACAAATGAATTGAGTCTTTACATTGATTTATTTGTAAATCAACAACAATAATTAATTTAACAATAATCTCTAGATAACCAATGAAGAATCTTATTTAGAAAAAGTAGTGGAATTGACCTATTTACTATTACTGTGTTTACAATCTTCCGTGTCATTTTCTTTGCACATCAAAATCCCCCTATTTTTATAGTTGCTAGTTTTAATTGCACTTTTAAGAATCAAATATTTGAGATCAATTCCGTATTCGTTGTGAGACGACTCAGGGTTATCTTAACCCTAACTATTTTGTTCACTACTAACTGGCAATACTTAAGTTGCTAAAGTAGTGGTAATTTGATCGCCTAACGACAGCGATATCACCAAGAGAAATATAAGTAAGTCTGCCAATGTTGTAGCTTTTCTTCCTTGGTTTCCATTCTTTTTCTTTAGCAAACCACACAAATTTGCTTGGAAATTTTGAATAAGTCAATTATTTTCCTTCTGTACAAATTTTGTTAGCCTCAAAACAAGCTAGAAACATTGTATTAGTATTTTCATATGTGTTGAAGACCAAATTAATATCATCATTATCTTTAAACAAAGTTGATTATTGGCCAGGAAGATGGAATGTCAATCTCTGAACAAGAGGCCATCTGTGATGGATGTCAAAAGCAAATATTTGCCAAACTGCTTCACATGGTGACAGATACCTACAATCGTAATACCTCTTGATCTCATCAATAATGCTTGATTTGTTAGATTTTGTAGAGTTGTTGCTTATTTTAAGAGTAGCTTTGTCAGGACCTTTGTTCACATATTTGAACAAATACATTATTGAATTGGTCTTGTTGCAATACTCTGTATTGACGTGAGTTTGATACCTCATTAGAAGAGGTGGATTGTAAGGAACAACACTTCTATTGTCAAGCTTAATTCCATTCTTCTCAACAAATCTACCATTATCAAGTCTTCTATAACATGGATATCCTTCTTCATCAATTAAAGTTGAAGATGTGAATTTTTTTGGATAAAATTTAGAACATCTACCTTCCTTCATGTATGGTGAATTATATCTTGCAGGTCTGCATGGCCCATGGATCATGTAACTTGAAACAACTTTTTTGAATTTGGGGTAAAAATCTGCATTGGGCAATTCAGCTGATATTACTTTATCAATATCAGTTGGATTTTTCAATTTGCTTTCTCCATCCAACCCCAAAAGTATATGGGCATGAGGTAATCCTCTTCTTTGGACTTCTACTATGTACATTCCTGGATATATGAAAAAAAGAATGAAATTAGTTGTAAGAATTTCATTTCATCAATATGTATATAATGTATATTATTTGATACAAAACATATCTGTAGTGGTTTTTCCAAAGAAATCCTTCGTTTTAAAATCTATCATCATTTCATCAAGCTTCATTTTGAAGACCCTACATACAATATCATGTTTGTCTAAAGCGGATAACCCTTTGGCCAAAACAAACTCTCTTATTTCATTCCAATTCATATTGCATGTTATAGTAATGAACAAATTAGGATATCCAAATTTTTTATAAATGGCCATAACATCTTGACAATTGTTGAACATGTATCTGGTAACGTCTTTCTATTAAAGAAGGATTTGTCTCTCCTCTATTAACAGCCTCTTGTAATCCATTAAGAATGTCACAATGAATTAACTTTTGATTGCTTTAATGAAAGACAACCGTTGTGCTTCAACCATTGTATAACAATCAACCAAAAACTGTTGGAACAATCGACATGCATTGACAATATTACCAGATTCTGTAGATCTTTGTTGTATTCTGAATGCAATAAATTCTCGCAAAGAAATTCGAACTCTCACCCTTGATTTACTTTTTGAATGAGATTCTCTTATTGAAATATCTTCTTGATAACCATATTCTCCATATGGAAACATGAGAGGATATTGCAGTGGAATGAAAACAATGTGAGTTTCATGTAGTCTTGTCAATTCACCAGAACATTTTTTGACAATTATATCTCTGCCTACATCTATATTGGCAAAATCACCAACTATTAGTGCAGCTCTTTCATCACATGAAGATGTGTTGTACACTCTAGGGTCTTTGTTTCTGGCTCTAAATAGTCTTAGGGTGAAATCTGATTTCATATTTTGCAGTGACAAATCTCTAACTCTTCTAAAAGATTTAGCCAGAACATTATGATTGTCAATCATTTTAATCAAATCAGCAACCAATGATTCATCTAGAACAGATTCCTTACAGTTTGACCTAAAACATAATTAACAGAATAGATGTCAACAAATGTATTTAAATATTTAATATTTAATTTAAGCAAGATAAAGCACATGTTAACTAACCTGAAATGCTTCATTTTGTTACTCATTTCATTTTCGGTATCATATATGTACATTTGTGCAAACTTTAGCTTTGATCCATCTTGTGGCAATAAACTGCCAATACGGTGATAGTTCTGTCCATTAAGAAAAATTGTGGTGGAGCAGAACCATTGTTCATTGAAGCATCTATCTTACCACCAATTGAAGTAAATGAGAATATGCTATTGTATATTCTTATATTCTGTAAAAATAGTTTGCTTCTATGATCTTCACCATTTAACAAAGCTTGAAGCAAATTAGGTGGTTTTTTTAATAGTGGAAGTTCCATTTTTCCCTTTTGGCAACACAATGAAAATTGAACTTCCTTTGAGGTGTTACATTTTTCTGCTCTTTCTTCATACCAAAGTTGAGCTTTACAGTATTGGTAATCCAAGCAAGGTTCTCCAATACTGAGAAGTTCTAAACATCATTAAAAAGCATTAGCATGAAATGCATATATTTCATGTCAAATTATGTACAATTGGTGTTCATTTACCTTGCAACTTCGCTTTGCAATACAATTCGTTTGTACTTGTAGTATCTGGTTCAATTGTAGTCAAATGACATACATTAAATTAATGCTTCAAATTATATAGTTATTCACATGACTAAGTTTGGCATTAAATTTTTGAATGACCTTCATCTGTTATTATTGCTGAAAGATCATTTATTGTGTCTGAATTATTTTGTTCTGTTGTTGTTTCATCATCAAGACAAAATCTGTTTTGAAGTGATTGTATGACTTGAAAAGGATATTTGACAACCTTATTCTTAGAGACAAAATAGGAATCATTTACAACTTCAGATGTGGCACCTATGGAAAAGAATTATTAAAACAATTTACTTACATGCACTGCCATTATCATTATGAAGATTGATATATATCAATAAAAACCTACTTACCTGCACTGCCATTGTAATTATTTCGTCCATTATTTCTCTGTTTGTTATTGTTAACAACTGTACTCACTAAAAAAACAAATTCATATAAATTTTAAAATCTTACTCTTCATGGAATAAAAAGGGTATATAAGAACTTAGGATGAATGTAGAAATATACTGAAAGTATTGTTGTATGTTATAGTAGAAGCTGGAGATTGTGAAGTGATTAAGTTGTCTTTGATTTGATTGTGAAATACAGTACTAGAAGAACTTGATATATTATTTTCAGCCACTGCATTCAAATGAATCTTATGTTATTATTTATTAAATGAGACTTGAGGCATATTATTGAGGAACAAACAAAGATCATTCACCAATTGTTATCTGAAATATTGCATTCATATTTTGTATGTTTTTCATGTTGTTTTGTACATCTGTAAAATGATTATTGTAAAAGACGTGAATGTAACAGAATAAACAAAAAAACTTCATTCATTGATATAAGAAGAATTTGTAAAAAATTAAGTTATAAACAAAAGACTTACTAAGATCCAACTATTGACTTCCTCTGTATAGCATTTTCTAGTAATTTTTCAGATTGACTTGTTTTATCTGTCATTACAAAATGAAACATATTTCATTATGCATCTGTCTTGTGAAGTTCCAATCGAAGAAAAGAAATTTAAAGTTAGTTATAAAAAGGAAACCAGATATTTTGCTACTTTGAGAACCATTGTTGGTATATTTAGTTTTTTTTTTTCTTGCGTTCTCTTCTTTGTAATCTACAACACCCAAAAAAAATAGACATAGACATGAAGACTTTGTAAAGATTTTAGAATACAAATTATACATCTTTTTTCAAGTAGTTTTCAAAGTACATGAATGAAATGTGATGTTAGAAACTTACATGAATATTGATTACTTTTTGCAAGCAACCTTTTTTGTAGCATCATCTTCCTTCTAAGCCTGACATTTTTACAATCTTTTTTGCTTCATTTCAGAAAAAAAAAAACTTTGAAGACTTTGAAAGGTTACAATGGAAGAAGAAGCAAAAACAAAAATAAGTTGACTATAGGGCTGCAAAAGTGTATATTGTTTTATTCCTATATTGATGAATGTATTTGTTAAACTTTTTTTGGCATTGTACCTCTAATCACTATTGTGGAAAGACAAATATTTGTAATTGTAATAGAAAGTAGTTGTAAGACTACAAAAGGTTTTTATCAGTAGAGAATCATTAAAAATAGAAACAACATGCAGTGTGGATTGTTAATATATCAGAAACAATGATAGAAATATGAATTCTTTCATAGTTTTTTTTTTGTTTTTGCAGCTAAGAACACATTTCTTTTTTATGTAGGTACAATAACACATGTATTTTTTATGCAAGTATTATATATAGTACACCGAAGAGGATAACATAATAGAAACTTGGTTAAAAATTCTGTGGTCAAACATTAAGCAATTTTAATTTGATTAATTGTCAATCTGAGTACATATTATCAAAATCTCCACATCTTAAAACAAAATACCTCTATACATATGAGACATAAGTATAATAAATATGATTGCAGACTACCACAACATAAATGGCAAAGGAATTTCAATAGTTGGATTACAAAAAGTTCAATTCAAATGGCTTTCTTGATATTATATCAATGAAACAAATTTGATAAAAAAAAATCATACAATAATTCTATAAAACACACCAAAAAACATTCTCTGAATACAACAAATGTGTTATTAATACATTTTTTATTTACATTAACAAAATAAGCTCTAAAATAAATTATTATTGTTTTACTATAATATGTCTCACTTTAATTCAATGTTTAATTAAACTTTCATCTTAATCTATTTATTTGCATTCATAGAATCTGACAAAAAGTTCAAACTACTTTCATTAATAGAAAACAAAACTATACATAGGCATTGCTGAAAATATAAAAAAGTTTGCCTTCATGAACTACATAATTAGCACACATAAAAAGAAAACTATTGCTACTCGGCAGTTAAAAAAAGAAAAGAAAATCAACTATGAATTAAAAATTACAATATGTCAGCACTTTGACATTCTGATTGTTTTTCATCTGGTCAACTTCAAACATCAGGTCTATAGTTGCATCAAATCCATGAGCAGTACAAAATTCCTTCCAGCCACTTCAAATTTTGTTAAACTTCTTTGGATGATTTCTCAACAGTAGCTTGCATTTGACTATCTTACGCGGTCCATGAAGAACAATGTTTTTAAATCTTCCTTGACAAAGCTAATTGCCAAAATCAGTTGGCAAATCCTAACAAATTGAATCAAATAATAACATTAAATATAAACTACAAAATAATAAAAGATATGAAATATAAATATAAATAAAGAAAAAGATAAATATAAATAACAAATATAAATGAATTTCACCAGATGGCTAGCCTGGCATTGGTATGGATTGAGAAATATGCAAAAATGCAACTTCGATCTTGAAAAGGGGTTTATCTGACGCAAGTCTTTTCAAAAAGCGTTCAATAGACAAAGGTTTGCATTTACTGGGAAAAACAGTGATCTGGAAGCAAGAATGACCGACATATTCAAATAAATATTGTGGTCATCTTGTAGTTCATAAAGGTCCCTTAAATCAGGGCATCCTCCAATTAACAACGGTTTCTCTAAATTATTGTTATAAGTCACAACATTGCTATTGCCTTCAACATCCATTAAAGTCCACTAGCGCTCAAGATCATGATCATAAAGAATGGCGAATGCACGATCAATGAACCCAACAACCTCAAAATATTCACATTTTAAAACAAAAAAATAGATTAGTTGAAAGAAAAATGTTGTTATTCATTTGAAAACGGTGATAGAAATAAAAAGAGAAAAAATATTTTTGTAAAACAACAAATCGATGAAACTATTTTAAAAAATGTGAATAAGAAATGTTAAAACCAAATAAGATGAATAAAAGAATACAAAATGAATAAAAAAGATTAAGATGTTTTGTATACCTCTACAATATCAATAATGGACTCATTGACCACATGTTGTTTTTCCCTACTAAACTCTCCATTCCCAACATATACATCCTCAATAACTTATTGACAAACATATGAGTAAATACTAAAACATAATTACCATTTTTAATCTACAAACATATCGGCACAAGATTTCTTTAAAAAGATGGTTGCATCCCTATCAAACAGCACAAATGTGGTTGAATCTGATGAGTCCATGACTCGAATTTTGATTCTATATCTGTAAAAAGAATAAAAGTTATGAATCATAAAAATTGGAAAGTACAATCACATATTTCAATTGACATTAAATGTAATCCACAATAAGTTTACCTTGGAAAGACTTTCATAATATGCTTATTACACTACTCGCAAAAAAACATCTTAGAATCTGGATAAACTATTTTGTTGCAAACACAAGCAGTATACCACCAATCATCCTCAGCCAAAATATGCTTAATGGTTCCAAACAATATGTAAGTGGTTACCTTTCAATATAAAAAAAAAATAGTCAAAACATTCATCTAAACAACAAAATTTAAAATGTTGATATATCCTAACCTCTTTGCAATCTTTGAGACCTTGTATGTTTGTCCTAGATATAAAGATTAAGAAGTCATCGTCAACAGTATGTTTGGAACTTTGTGAAAACTGAGTTAATCCTTGAGATGGTGATTCAGTGTTCTCACACATTCTATCAAGTAAAAAAAAGGTTACATAATACATATAATCCAAGATTTGTTATTTATAATAAAATGAAGAAGAAATACAGTATTACCTTGATTTGAGTTCAGATGCCTCCTTGAAACCAACATTGTATTTAATCCTAGTGCAGAACTTACAATTCTGAACTTGAACCTTATCTAAAATGAAAAAAGTGTATGTGAGACTAACATTGATAATAGTGTAATAAAAAATGTATAAAACTAATAAAAACGTTTTACCTTGAAAAGTTTTAGTTTTAGCAAACTCTATAATTATTGCAGGATTTTGTACTTCTCCACTTGAAAGAAAGACATTCATTTCATCCACATAAATACCAAACAAAGTATATTATATTTGAAACCTAAAAAGTCAATAAATGTTATGTGACATCATTATTTTCATACAGCCCAAAAAAAATGTATGTAGTAAATTTTAGAACTAAATTACCCATTAGCTTCTATGGCAATGACATTTAATTTTGTTGTCTTTCAATCCACTTGCAATTATGTTTTAGTGCCAACTCCTACCAGTACTCCCAAGATATCTACATAATAATACAACAAATGATTAAAAAAATTATTAAAGATATATTAATACCAATAAAAAATACATAATATAAAAACTATAAAGCAAAGGTGGTCAATAACAACAAAGGTGTGTATTGTGGTTTAATATTTAGTATCAAGCAAAGAAACTTTTGTACCAAACTGGAAATTAATCTTATAAGGGTGGTGTGTAGTTTGGTATATTCCATTATTCAGAGCCACATTGAAATTTTGGATGCCATAAACATGGCCTTCAAATATTTCATTTTGAAATTTGTAAATTAGAGTACGTCTAATATACATGTGTATTTTACCTCCCTACAAAAAATGAATATAAATAATATGTTTAACCTACAAATAGTTTTTCTTCATAACATTGATGGAAAAAATGAAATGCAATATTACCTCTTTGTCTTGAATAACCAACTCCATTAGAACGGACACCTCTGTTTACTGAAATCTGAAAATAAACCATGAACGTATCACCCTAACAATGATATTCCAGTTTTCCTTCTCTAGAGTAACTTCAGTTAGCTTATGGTTTTGCTTTTGAACTTCACAGAAAGACATATTGAACTCACAGCAACGATATACAAAGATCAAAACTCAAGAAATGAGAAATACATTTGTGACCTCATACATATTTATAGATAAAAAGATTATATTCAGATGAAATTAATAGAACTAATAAATAAAAAGTTTAAAAGCAGATGTAGAGTTTCAACTTTCTCTTTGGTCAAATAATGCATAAAAAATTGTAAGTTGACGAACGTAAGCTTTAATAATAACATGGATTTGACAATTCTCGAAAAACTTAAGGCTGATATGTTAGTCAAGTGTTTACTTTTGAATGGTAGAAGAATCAAGAAAGCACAAAAATACAAATTAGGTCTCTGCAAACATTGAGTTGTAAGCTATTGAAAAAGTGATAGGCATATGATGTTAATAAAAATATATACTTTTGACCTACAAATGCAGATTTCATACTAACATGTTTTTGTGAAAACTGCAAATATCAGTTATTCATGTCATAAACCATTAAATATTCATATGCATGTATTCATAGGTTACATAAAAGGTGAAAAGTAATACAAACAAATTATGCTGAACAAAAAGCATGTAACATATTATTTAAAAGTAAAATGTGTTGGCGTGGTGTATTCTACAATCAACCATTAATTGTAACACTAATGTGGAAACAATGTAGATATGTAAATTCATATTGGTGTATAAAGCATTCAACAAAAAAGGATTGAAGAAAAAAGATGTTATTTCAGAATTGGAGAATAGAAGGACAAACTCTAATCATGTCGACAAAAACATATGAACTGCATAACTTCTGGTATTTTTTGTAAACAAAAATAGATGAAGTGCATACCTTTGGTTAAGGATCATTTATAAGAATCTGATGTTGCTGATGAAAAGTAATTTGGTTGAAAACTTTTGATAACTGTACAAAAAGTAAAGAAAGTTTTATGCATAGAAAAATTGACGTCAACGAAACAGATAAGATTTGAATACTGATACAAACTTCCTGGAGAACCAAGTAAATATCTGCTCGACTTAATTTATTAATTTAATTTATTAAAATGATATGACGTGTTGTTATGCATTAATTTTGACCAGTGAAAATTGTGGTGCAAGATTTAAAATATATATCGAGCAGTGTAAACAACAATATCATTGCGCAGTTTCAAAATCAGAGTTTAAAAATTATTAACATTGAAAAAATGAGAATGAGATTTTTGACGGTTGAGTATGACATTAAGTAACTGCAAACGTGTTGGAAGCAAAGTAAAATGTCTTGAATAGCGCAAAAAATCAAAAACTTTTTCAAAGTGATTTTATTCAACAGTTAAATAACATTTTAAATTATATAAACTTTTTAAAAAAATAAAAACTCAATGATAAGACATTTTTGTGTTTGAAATTAATTAAATGGCAAAGATATTGAAATGTGGAAAAAAATATGGAGCAGTCTTTAATTAAATGATAGTTTTTTGAAATGGCAATAATATAGTTGAAAATCAAAAGACTTAAACATATATATAACATAATAAAGTAACATAATAATTCATAGCAACAATAAAGTCCTCAAAATATTCAAATACCATAGTTCATGGATGCTTTCGGTCGTGATGATAATTTTCATTTATATTAAACAGAACATTGACATCCTTGTTTGTGTGTTCACCGTCAACCTCAAAGATAACTATATATCTTGCCTCTAGTCCATGAAGGTCACAAAACCTTTTCCATCCACTGCCTATCTTAACAAACTTAGCTTTTATCAACAACTTGCATGGAACTTGTGCTTTTGGACCGTAAAGCACAATATCTGATAACCGACTATTGCGAAAATATTTAGATAAGTCTGAATTCAAATCCTGCAAAAAAACATAAAATTAGATAATATCAAATAAAATAGAAGTTTTAATAAATAATAAAAAAGATAAAACTTTACACAGAAATCGTGATTCATTGAGAAATAAATAAAAAAAGATAAAAGCTTTCAGACAAAGATTGAAGTAGATCATAATGGAGTTACAGAAATGGTGTTTAAAGGATTTGAACATGCATACCTTTATACAAATGATATCTGCGAAAATGATTTACGAATGTAATGGCGAAGAACTAATCGGTTGTTGGTCATGCAATGTAGAAGAACTGTGAATGTTGAAACAGATGATGATCAAACAAAGAAGAGAAATTTTTAGATGAAGGACGTAACTGAAGTGTGAAATGTGAATAGACAAAGAAGAGAAATTTTGAGATGAAGGACGAAAATAAAGTGTTAGATGTGAAGAGAGAGATAAGAGAAATTTAGAGATGAAGGATGAAAATGAAGTCTGAGATGTGAAGAGACAGGGAAGAGAAATTTTGAGATGAAGGACGAAAATGGAGTCTAAGATGTGAAGAGACGTATTTCGTATTGAAAAAAATAAAAGAAGCAGTTGAAATATTGAACCAGTGTAATGATTATTATCTTAGGCAGTGCAAATGATAATGAAAGAAAATTATACACACTTGCACCGTAACATATATTTCGATTTCGTTTTGATTAATGGATTATTTTAATGTTTAAATCTGAATCAAATAAATGATGAAAATGTGTGGGAGATGATGGAGCAGTTCAAGTATCTATAATAGTGCTTTAATGATCATTATCTGGAGCAGTGCAACTAATAATGAAAAATATTGATTGACACGTTTATTCGTCATTAATTGCAAGTTTTGTTTTAATGCGTTGGAATATGAAAGGATTTTGTAAAACAAAGAGGTTGCACAGTGTCGTGAGCAATGATAAATTTCATTTCCAATGCGTTGCAATATTTCATATTTATTTCATATTTATTAAATTTTTAATATTTAAACTTGACGTGAAATGATTTATAATGTTTAGGTTAAATGATTTTAATAAAAATAATTTAATACTTAATATTTAATGTATTTTAGTGACGTTTACATTTTGAATTTAAACGGAAACATAATTAATTATTATTAATTGAAAATATGTTTAACATTTATTTATAACTATTTATAACTTCTGATTTTCAATGATTAGATTCAAGAAGTTAACAATTTCATTAATGACTTTGAAAAAAGTATATAACATGAAAATAAAAAAACACATAACTTCATATATAGAAAGTTTAAATTAAAACACGCATAATTTCATCTATATAAGAAGTTTAAATTATAACTACATAACATCATGTATATAAAGTTTAAATTAAAACATGAATAACTTCATCTATATAAGAAGTTTAAATTATAATTACATAAATATGTGCTAAACTTTAAAAGTAATTTAATGGATAGAGAACTTTGATATTTATGCTTGTTTTTTCACTTTCACCTTCAAAAACAACTTCACGGTGATCATCTGCAGATAGTTCATGAAGAGCACAAAATTTTTTCCAACCCGCTCCCATCTTAACAGACCTTGGTCCATGGAGAGCAATAGTTGAAAGTCCACTATTTTCAAAATAACTCACAAAGTCTTTTTTTCAAATCCTGCAAAAATAATGTCAACAGATATTACTTATTAATAAGGCATTTAAATAAATATCACAAAAAAAAAATCTAACCAAGTCTCTGGCTTGACAGTAGTATCTCGATAGTTCAACTTAAAAATGAATTAACTTTGACATAGTTAGAGGATGACGAATGGCAATATTCTTTAGGAAGTTGTCTTGGATTTTTTAGACTGAAGAACGTTCAGAGAATTGGATTTGGAAAGAACAATTTCCAATATATTTTAACATAAACAATTTGTCTGACTTATCTGCATAGAAAGATCTTAAGGCATTCCAGCCTTGGGTAATCATTGGAGTGTGAATATCCATGTTGTAGGTAACATTGTGAACATTACATTCGTAATCAACAATGGTCCACTGTGAACCAATGTCCTTCCCATATCGTATTATGAATAGTCAGTCCATGTGTCCAAAATCCTTCACAAATGAGCAAGTTGAGATAAAAATTAAAGATAGTAATGAATGTGGTCTTCCAAAGAAATAAATATAAAGATAAAAATTATAACTGTGAAGGAATAGAAAAATAAACTCGGTCTTTCAGAAACATAGTAATGAATCCGCCAATAAGTTCTGCAGAAAGAATAGATTGTGGAGCGGCCATGGCTTCCATTGTAGGATAATAGAGTGGTGATGTAGAAGACTGGTAAGAGAAGAAATTGGTAATATAAAAAAGAAGATTCTTGCTTGTTAGTTGTTAATGAAGAATTGCAAACATTGGAAATATATAAAGAGAATAGGAGAAATCATACATGTTCCAACAGTGAGTGCTTAATTGTCATCGTGCTTCGAAATTATTGCAATTCCTTGGAAATAAACATTATAAAAAATAAGTATAAATTATAAAAAACAAACTTGTAAAATAAAAAATTATAAAAAAAACTTTATTAAATAAAAATAATAACATAAGAACAAATACCAAATTATTAATTATAAAATGAAAACTCGTCAAATGCTAAATTAAGGATTAAATGCTTCATTAACTTTATTTTTGAAAAATTAATAAAATTAACTAAAAACTATCAGATGTTAAAGAAGGATGTGAATAAAAAATCAAACTTTTATTAAAAAATGAAACTTTACGTACTATTGTCTCTGGTCGATCTTTTCTAACCTTTCATTGATGTAAACAAAATCAAATTTAAGATTAAAGAAAACTTTAAGAAGATGAAAACACAAAAATCAATTGCATAAAAGTATGAATAAAAAGTAGATTTTTTTTTATCGAGAAGGATGAAAATAACTGAAAGCTTAGTAAAAAAAACTTCACATACCACTGTCATTGTGCAACCAAAAAAAATCAATTCTTGTTCAAACTTTCTGCTTTTTGAGAGACTTGCATGTCTTACACCTTTTCATTTCAACCATTTAGCTGCATACGTGTTGGAGATGAAAACATAACAATCTATTGCATAAAAGCAAGAATAAAAAGTTAAATTTTTTGATTGAGAAAGATGAAAATACCGAAAGCTTAGTAAAAAAATACTTCACATACCATTGTCATTGTGCAACCAAAAAAATTCAATTCTTGTTCAAACTTTCTGCTTTTTGAGAGACTTGCCTATCTTAGACCTTTTCATTTCAACCATTTAGATCAGAAGAAAGTAAAAAAGAGTTCACAGATCTAAATGTTTGAGTCAGAAACACAAAGATGAAGTTTAGTAAAAAAGGTGAGGACGAAAAGGATGAAGATAACCGAAAGTTGAGTAAAAATAAATACTTTACATACCGTGATCATTCTACAACCAAAAAAATCAAATCTTGTTCAAAGCTTCCGTTGTTTGAGAGTTTTTTTTGTCTTCGACCTTTTCATTTCAACCATTTAGACCAGAAAAAAGTTTGGTTCAACGAAAAAATCAGTTAGATAAAAGCAAGAACCAAAAAGATGATTTTTTTTCATTGAGAAGGTTGAAAATAACCGATAGTTGAGTAAAAGTAAATACTTTACACACCGTTCTCATTTTTTGCTGTGCCTGGTGAAGAATTGTAAAAGAGAAAGAGAGTTCACAAATCTGAATGTTTGAGTCAGAAACACAGAGATAAAGTTTAGTAAAAAAGGTGAGGACGAAAAGGATGAAAATAACCTAAAGTTGAGTAAAAATAAATACTTTACATATCGTGGTCATTCTGCAACCAAAAAAATGAAATCTTGTTCAAAGCTTCCGCTGTTTGAGAGTCTTGCCTGTCTTCGACCTTTTTATTTCAACCATTTACACCAGAAAAAAGTTTGGTTCAACGAAAAAATCAGTTACATAAAAGCAAGAACCAAAAAGATGATTTTTTTTTCATTAAGAAGGTTGAAAATAACCGATAATTGAGTAAAAGTAAATAGTTTACATACCGTTCTCATTCTTAGTCGTGACCGATGAAGAATCGTAAAAAAGAAAAAAGAGTTCATAGACATGAATGTTTGAGTTAGAAACACAGAGATGAAGTTTAGTAAAAATGGTAAGGACGTATGTAAAATGAGAAAGATGGTGTTCTGTGTGAGTGAGAAAGAGAGAAATGAAGCTGAAGATTTGGTGTTCGCCATGGTATTGTGTGTGAGTGATCCAAAGACAGATGAAGAAGCTGAAGAGGTTTGAGAAAGAGAGAGAAAAAGATGAAGAGGTTTGAGAAAGACAGAGAAAAAGCTGAAGAGGTTTGAGAAAGAGAAAAAAGACGATAAAAATGTTTGAAAAAGAGAGAGAAGTTTGAAAGAGATGATACTGTGTGTAGGACACAGAGAGTGAGAACAAAATGTGAGAGTGATTTCTTTTTTATTTATTTTTTAATCTTCAAAATTTTGAAAGGATGATACGTAGTCATATTTTCCTCATGTAGAAAGAAAATTTTGAACGTAAATGATTCAAAAATATTAAAATATTGAATAAGTTATCATTTGTTAGTTCACAATTGTATATTAGATTATATTATTGTTAATATTTTTTATAATAACATCTTTAAAATAAATGTAATTATATATATATATATATATATATATATTAACAGTTTTAATAAATGTTAATAAAATATGTCACTATAACTAGTTAATGTTGTAGAGAATACGGCTTATATATAAACGTAAAATATTTGAATGATAATACACAGACTCTTTTAACATAATAGTTCGAGAAGAACGTAAAAATATAACAAGGCTTGCACTTGAAAGAGTTGGATCTAGACCTATATTTGGTTTTTTATATATATCTTTATGTTTTTATTACTTTTTATTAACTTAAGTGGCTATTTGCAGGTGTACTTATATTTTCTTGGTTATATGTATATTGAAAGAACTCTTGTCCCATATTCACTTCTTGATCAACTTAACAGAAAAATGTCAAGTTTAGGAAAATAAATTCGATGATGAGATATAAATTTATTGTCACTTTTTATTGCGCGAGTCTAAAACAGAAGACGATAGTTATTGAAAATATCATAAACAAAATTAGTCATTATTTTACTATATTTTTTTTATTAAAGAAAGTGAAGTCCACTTTTTTGTTTTGGTAAGCGAGTCAATCCACTATTTATTTTTTGATAAACAAGTCAAGTCCACTTGTCTACTTCCAACGCGGAATCGCAGTTGCACTTACACCCGGCGGCTATTATCTCCTTCTCCAACTTGCTCACGCTTTAAAGATAAGCTTAATGATGCAAAGCATTTCTAAATTTTCTGCAACCACTCAATGCTAAATTTTCAAAATCTCGCTCTTCTGCTGACGCTGTTGTTTCTGCTATGGAAGCCTGCCATATGCAAAAATGGGTGCACGGAAAAGTGTGGCGGCATCCACATTCAATTCCCATTTCACCTCAGAAATAGCAAGTTCAATCACACCACGGGCTATCCTCGTGGGTTCGATCTGCTGTGTACCGATGCAGGTGAGACTGTGCTGGATCTGCCTTCTGTTCCAATAAATTTGCTTGTAAAAGACATAGATTACAAGTCACAGCAAATCCAACTCTACGACCCTCAAAATTGCCTTCCTAGGGAACTCATGAAGCTCGGCAATTCCTCTATTTCACCATTTAAATTCGAATCATATGGGGACCGGAATGTTTCCTTCTTCCGCTGCAACTCAGTGTCATGCCCAATTTTGCAACTTGATTCTGGAGATGACTTTCTTAATCCTGAGATAGTATCGTGCACTAAGTTGAGTGAGGTTTACTCCGTCCAGTGGTATGTACGGGATTACTTGAAGAACATCGTGGTTGCGGAATGGACCAACCCCAATTGCAGTTCCTGTGAAGCACAAGGAAGTAAATGTAGATACAAGAATGGTACCCAAAGTGAAATTGAATGTTTCGTTTGCCCCACAAACGGCCTTCGAACGTCAACTATTGTACTTATTGTAGCAGGTATGTGCGGTATCCTTGTTTCCCTGTTTTCTTTCTCTGTTTGTGGTTCTTTGTAATGTGTCTAACAGAAGATACACCCACAGGGGGAATTGCTGGTTTCATTCTTGTGCTGCTTTTGGCCAAGGCTTTGTTTCATGTGCATGACCATTATAAGATGAAAGGAGAAGACCAAGCTCGGATAGAGAAATTCTTGGAGGATTACAAGGCAATGAAGCCTACCAGATTCACTTACGCTGACATTAAGAGAATCACAAATGGGTTTAGTGAGAGTTTGGGAGAAGGAGCTCATGGAGCAGTGTTCAAGGGAATGCTCTCCCGTGATATTCTCGTTGCTGTGAAGATACTCAATGACGCAGTTGGAGATGGAATGGATTTCATTAACGAAGTGGGAACAATGGGTAAAATTCATCATGTCAATGTTGTTCGCTTGCTTGGATTCTGTGCTGATGGATTCCACCGTGCTCTTGTTTATGATTTCTTCCCAAATGGGTCACTGCAGAGATTCTTGGCTCCACCAGACAACAAGGATGTTTTCCTTGGTTGGGAGAAGTTGCAACAAATTGCTCTTGGTGTTGCCAAAGGGATTGAGTATCTCCATCTGGGTTGTGATCATAGAATACTTCACTTTGACATCAATCCTCACAATGTTTTGATAGATGATCACTTCAATCCAAAGATCACTGATTTTGGACTTGCTAAATTGTGTCCTAAAAATCAAAGTACTGTGTCTGTGACTGCAGCCAGGGGAACCTTAGGCTACATTGCCCCTGAAGTTTTCTCAAGAAACTTTGGTAATGTGTCTTATAAGTCTGACATTTACAGTTATGGAATGTTGCTCCTGGAAATGGTTGGAGGAAGAAAGAATACAAATATGTCAGTGGAGGAAAGTTTCCAAGTTCTGTACCCTGAGTGGATCCATAATTTGGTGGAATCACGAGACGTGGAAGTTACAATTGAGGAGGAGGGAGATGTTAAAATTGCAAGGAAACTTGCCATTATAGGACTTTGGTGCATTCAGTGGAACCCAGTGGACCGTCCATCCATGAAAACTGTTGTACAAATGCTTGAAGGAGATGGAGACAAGTTAATTGCACCACCTACTCCTTTTGATAAGAGCGGTTCCTCAAGAACAAATGCAGTTGTTCAAGCAAGACACCAGAATTTCGAGTTGGAAATTATTCATGAAATGGAAGAGTAAATAAAGTGTCACTTTTAGGTTTTCATCAAATGAAATTTGTACTTTAAAGAAGTTGTAACACAATAAGGCAGTTCCCTTTTTAAGGTTTCTAATCTGCTTGTTTATTGCTTCTTATGCTTCTGCTATTATACTAATACAATTTTAGTTTTGGGAATTTGTCCCTATAGAAAATAGTCTAACAGGGCTGGCTGAATTTGTAATGGGGGCACCTCCAAAACAAAACACAATAAATAAAAATAAAACATGGGTTACGCTTTGTATGTATTATGGCATTACGATTTTATTACAATGGAAGAAGAATATTGCTATTCAATGAGAGCAACTATAGAGACCAGAGACGAGAATGAAGAAAACAAGAAATACAACAACCAATCCTCTCTCTTCTACTAAGATTCTATATAACCAACTAACGAATGCATCACAAAATATTTTGTATAAAACACTTTTCGCAACAAATTTTATAGAAAATACTTGCAAATTTTATAATTTTGTAGGAAATGATTATCCACGAAGGAATTATCTGCCAATTAAAATTCTTAGAAAAAATGGCAGAAAAAAGTCTTTTCTTACAAATTTTTTTAACAAATTTGCAAGAAAAGTCCCATGTAATATGGGAATTTCTAGTAGTGATTTTCTATATGAATACCTTCTAAATGTACCAAAACTTCTGGAGTATGTTGGTCTTCTTTCATAATAATTCTAGACTACAAGATTTGTTGTGGTTGTAATATAGGACTAACATCACTAGTGACCAGAGGAAGTGGAATATATGGTTGTTGATGAACCCCTTAACATGGCTTTAATTGTGAGACATGAAAAACAAGGTAAATTTTAGCAGTTGAGGGTAGTTACAACTTGTATGAAACTAGGCCAATGCATTCTATAATAGACACCAGTGCATTTTAGACTTTTTACATCGAGACATATAAAGACATGTTGACATTTTTGTAATTAAAGTGAATTTTTATGTCTCGGTTGTGATCTTAACCGAGGCATATAGCTGCCAAAATTATTACATCTCCCGCTATTTTGGAATTTTGAAATTTATGACATACTTTTATGCTTAGGGTCCTGCCAAACCAAGGCATAATAGTCTCTTTGCTTCAGTTGCATTTCACCTCAAGCAGTTAAGTAGCAGTATTTTCAAATTTTTTATTATTTCAAGAGGGAATATGCCTCGATCCTTTAATAACTGAGGTAGTAGAGGTCTTATGCCTCGGGCTTGCTATCAACCGAGGCATATGAGCTTCCTAGGGTTAAAAAAATAAGAATTTTAAAAGAGAATATGCCTCGATTCTGTTTTAACTGAGGCAAATGATTACTTTATGCCTCAGTTTCGAATCAACTGAGGCAATAACGCTTTGTAGGGTTAAAAACCTCAAATCAGATCATTGTTGAGTGTCTTCTTCCACTTCATTTGCAGAACCGGGGCAATGTCCAGCCACTTCTGCAGTGCGCACTAGGCACTTGTTTTAGCCTTCCACCGCTGCCTCCATTGCCTCCTTTCAATCCCACTTCTTTGTATAATTTATTTTTACGTTTTGGGTCATTTTTGGTTCTGCCTCCATTTTTTTGTGTTTTTTCGTACGTTCTTGGGTTTTCAATCTCGAATTTGAGATTATGATGATATGTGCTAAAAATTGGTTTGTATTTTGATAGAGATTGAGTTTGTAAATTATTTTTGGCTTGTAGAGGTGAAATTGTTTATGATGGAAAATAGTTTGTTTTTAAAAATGGGATTGATGATGATGAACTATGCAGCATACTTTGCTTGCTTTTTGAAATTATGAAAAATTATGGTATATGCAAAATTATCAACTTTGCTTGCTTTTTAAATAAGTTAGTTTGGATCTTAGGAGTTAGTACGCATCAATTTCATCGGAGTTTACTTTAAACTTTTTTCATTGTTCACGTACTATTGCTCCTCGTTGTCGGAGTGTGAGTACGATTGATTCTCCTCCATTGCAGCTCACGTTTCACGCTCCCAGGTTCTTAATTTTACTATGAGCCTATAATTGTTTATTATATTGTTTATTTTTTGTATATTACATAAATTAATTTAATTATATGCTAAAATAAATCTATGTTGTTGTATGTTTATCTATTTATATTTTTAAATAAATAAATTTATTTTGTTTGATCTGAGATCGTTGTTGCATGGAGTTAGCCTTACTTTCCTGTTTTAGATGGAATACGAAAATTATTTACTGTCTCCAAGTTTTTTCTTTTGAAAGAATATGTATTTTTTTAAGGAGACAATATTAATAATTTAAATGTATTCAATCTTGAATTGTCCAGTTGGACAGTTTAAGAAGATTAATCACTTTTTAGTAGTTTATTGGAGCATATATATTTAAATATACATATCTTAATATTCATGAATATTTGTCCTTTGTGTTTTGTATTGATCTTCAGACGCATATTTGATTGTGGTTGATAATCATTTTCATTTCGTGTAACCTGAAGACCAATGCCAAATGCTAGCAAAATTTTATGAAATTTTGGATATGTTTATTCGAAATAATATGTATCAATAAAATAAAGAAAGTGAATCTTCTTGAATGGGATAGGTTCACACCTTAAATACGAAAACGAGATGATCATTCTGTTAAAGATTACTGAAATTGTTCATACAATTTTAGTATATATATATATATATATATATATATATATATATATATATATATATATATATATACACACACACACACATACACACACATGTATGGATCAAAGTTGGATTGATTCACCATGCATTAATGTTGAGTATGAGAAAGGAGTAGAAGAATTTATACAATTTGTGCAACGTTATGAGGGTAGAAGTGATGATGAAGTGAAGTTTAGATGTCCTTGTGTGAACTAATTGAACGCGAGAAAGTTGAATGCAATCAAAATTAGGGAACATCTTATATATGATAGTTTCCTTCCAAGTTATACAATATGGACATGGCACGACAAATTAATAGACTTTCTAACTATCACCTAAACTTAAAATGTTGTGGATTCTACCATGGAAGATCAACTTGAAGAAGACAAATTAGAGGACATGATATGTGATGTTAGCGTTGGAGCTTTTGCCCAAGCGCATGTGTATGAGACAATGTCCACTAATTCATAGACTTTGTTGTATGTTGGTTCAACTAATTTCACAAGGTGGTCAACGATGTTTAGACTGATGAATTTGAAGGCGGTCAATGGGTAGACCAATATTTCACAGAATAGTTGGTGTTGTTGAATGAAATGTTTCTAGATGGAAATATACTACCCACTCACAACTATGATGCCAAGAAAATTCTTTGTTCTATGGGTATGGAGTATAAAAGGATACATGCATGTTCTAATGATTGCATACTCTATAGGAAAGAATTTAAAGGATTGAAAAAGTGTCTGAAGTATGGCTTATCACGGTACAATGGGAAAAACAACAATGAAGATAAAGATGGGTTAGAGAAGGATGGGCCTGCTTTGAAAGTAGTATGGTACCTTCCAATCATGCTTAAACTTAAGCGTTTTTTTTTGTGAATCCAAAAGACGTTAAAAACCTTCGATCGCATGCAGATGAGAGAAGATGTGAGGAACTGCTTCGTAATCCAGCTGATTCAATGCAATGGAAAAATATTGATCATGAGTTTCCCTAGTTTGGTGAAAAATGTAGAAATATTCATTTTGGTTTAGCTACCGATGTAATGAATCCATTTGGTAATTTAAGTAGCAATCACAGTTGCTGGCCCGTTATATTATTTATTTACAACTTATCTCCTGGACTTTGAATGAAGAGAAAGTACATGATTTTGTCTATGATGATATTTGGTCCAAGACAGTTTCGAAATGACATCGATGTTCATCTCAATCCATTGGTTGAAGACTTGAAGATGTTGTGGGTAGATGAGGTTGAAACATTTGATGCTTTTTCTTCTAAGACTTTCATGATACATGCAATATTATTTTGCACCATTAATGACTTTCTAGCTTACGGTAATTTGCCAGGGTACAATGTTAAGGGTCATAAAGGATGTTCTATATGTGAAGAAAACACTATAACTCATCAATTGAAATACGGAAGGAAGACAGTATATATGCGCCATCAGAGATTTTTGTAATCCAATCCTCCTTATTGAAGGTTAAAAAAAGCATTTAATGAACATCAAGAGAATGATGATGCACCAATCCCACATCATTGCCACGTCTACGCCATGCCAATTCGTTTGTCCATGTCATTGGCTAACATTTTGGGCCTATAGAGGCCTTTTTGTAATTCTGCAATCCTAAGTGACATTTTTGTAAATATGAGTTGCAGAATTGAGGTGGCCACCTTTTTAGGATTCTATGAGGGTTTTGGAGAACTCTCTTCTTCTCCTCTATTCTTATTTTATGTTTTGGAGAGCACTCATTGTTGGGGTTTGTAACATCCTCGTCGTATATTACTTATTTAAATAAAATTTAATAATAGAAATCATAAAGACTACATTTATTCAAAACATTTTCCCAAAACATGGGAAAATTTAACTTCATTATAAGCGCCAAAATATCAAACCATTAAGTTCATTCAATGATTGCAAATAACAAAACTAGTGAAAAGTGTTTGTTACAAAATTATAAAGAAAATTCCATAAAAAAGAAAACTCACCGGTGCTAGCCCCTTTCCAACTCTAAGTGTCCATATCCTCACCTACAACAATATCTTCTCCCGTGTAACACGTTACACGATCATCGCTACACACAAGCAGATAGGGTGAGCTAAAAAATAAACATAAAATACAATCTACAATAATTATAACTTTAAACGCATGACCCTCCTAAGAACTACAATCCTAAGGCCCCAACATTCACATCTTCCAATGTACGCCTCCCGATTCTACACCCTTTGATGATTACATTAGTTGATACTTCCTGCCATGAATGTCTACTCGCCCTTCCATCTACAGGCCACTGAGTGAAGCTCCCCAATACGGACCACAATCCGTATTCATCACCAAACTACCAGCCTCATCGGCCACAATCGTGAAGGGAAATCAAGTGAATTATCTGTACTAGCTACAACTAGCACACTCACACTAGAATTCCACACTATCAGACTCCAACCTAGAATGATCATGTGTTAACTCCCCATTACAAGCTACAACAAGTAAATGGGCCCCCAACAAGTCATCGCCTCAAGATTCCAATCCAAAGCTGTGTAGAATCCTTCCTCATAGTCCAACTCTGCACATGTAACCATCTGACACAACACTCACGTCGCTAGGCAAAATCACGCTCCAGAACGTGTGGCAACCACCACACATCGCCAGACGCCATACCAGTAGCGTCACTGCTACTGGTTTTGGCACTTTGGGTTTGGTTCCAAAGAACCCAATCACCCACAAGCAATCCAAAACATTAAAATGCATCAAACAATATGAAGACTTAACTCAATCATAGTCCAGATATAACAACTTTATACTCACATGCATCCACAAACAATATCAAGCCAAAACTCCTTTTTCTAACCAAACCACAATCATGATCTATGACCATTCTAACTAGCAATCTAACTAATGCCACAACAGGCTATTCATCTTACCATAGAACCTAAAATTTATTCATTTTAATCTAATCACTCATACCATCTCCCTTACTTTACATAGTTCCATGCCTTAACCTACTCGTATCTCCTTTAGGACCAATTCCACAGTAATCTCTCATTAGAATAGTTTAAACTCTAAGTGCAGAAACCCCATTTTGCAACAACACATAACCAACCACTAAGGACGGTGGTGACCGAGTGTCACTTAGTAGCTTGCCATGTGTCGCCATGCGGTACATCAATTCCAAGAAAAATACCAAGTTCTCTTACACCTCCGAAATACCCAGTTTTTCCTAAATCCATTTTCCTTTTTCCATTTTCAAGGACCCACTTTCCATCACGCATTTGGTTACGGTCAAATTCAATTAAAACTCTAACACCCGGATTCTCACTGTTAATTATACAACATTTCCTCCCTGTACTCAAATCCCCCAATTCCTTTCCAACCCTAATTCACACTCATAGTTACTTATGTATCAATTCATCAAATTCCAACATTTAATCACTCATTATGCAGAACAAAGCATTTCCCAAAAATTCCAATTGTTCGCAGAACCAACAAAAATGCCCAAAACCCTAAATCAGTCACACGTCGCTTGGTAGGTCTTCAAGGCCGCCAAGTGATTTCTGAAAAAATCCAGAAATTAAGCCAAATATGTATGAGTTGCCTAGCGAGTTATGACCACTACCAGAAGATTTCTAGGAAAACACCCATAATATGCGAAAATAGTGAAAAAACGAAGCAAAATAGAGGCATAATTGCACAATCACATAAAACAAAAACAATAATTATATTAAAACAATATTAACAACTCCCTAACCTGAAAATTCATAATCTTGAAAACATTTTAAGTTATGTAATTCATAATCTATTTTCGGACCAAATGTGATTCAAAATATACTACTTATAATATATTTTGTTATTGTCCAATATATTATATATATATATATATATATATATATATATATATATTGGATTGTCTAATAATCCAAAATAAATTTTCATATTATACAATTAAATATTTCATCCTATGGATATTTTGGATTTTTTTCTCGCTAGTAGTAAGAAGAAAGGAATACTAAAATTTTATTTAAATTTTTTTATTTGATATATATAATACGTAATATTCAATAATTTAGTATTTTAATATATATATATATATAAAGAAAAAAATTCTTTATAAAATTTAAACTTTATCTTTTTTTCTTAACAAATTTTAAATTCTACTGTTTAAAATACTTTTTAAAATTTAATTTTTTAGTTTCCCTATCAAACATCTGTTTTTAAAAGATGACAAATGCAGAAAATAAATAAATTAATTTCCTATATTACTTCATCCAAACATATTAGGGCTTGTGGTGTAGAAAAGGTCAAATATCCCTATACCGTGAAGCTTAATAAAAGTTTTAATTGCGAAGAAATTTGACAATGTCTTTTGTGTCTTTTAGCGTGACTGACAGTGACTTTGTTGACTATGGAGATAATGCTTTAGACTTCCACATGCGTGGACCTTAGACTTGTGGACTTTGGATGTGGTAGAATTAAATGCTATTTGAACAAATCATATTCCAAATTCTGGTTATTTTATAAAATAGAAATTGATATCTACTCCGAACTTTATAGGATGAAAATGCTGATTATAAATAAAGGTAGGGAAAGCTTGATTAAATTTCTGAAAACTTATTCAGATATTTTATCTACTTATTTATTTGAGTTCTTATGTTTCATTTCCACCTTTTCATTATAGGAAAAATTTATCTAAAACTACGACATTTTATTTATAAAGTAATGAATAGTAATTTATTTTGAGTCGGGATTAAATATAATTTAAATATTTTTTAAGAATAAAATCGTTAAAAATAAAATCGTGACGAAGTTTTACTATTCAAACGGACAATACCTGTATATTTTTTTCATATGTTTTTATAATAATTAACTTTTATTTCAAAATTTTAATATTTTTACTTTTTTTTCTAAGACCTGTGTATACTTTTTGTCATTTGAATAAATCATTCAAAATCCCCTTCTTAAATATAGTGTGAAAAAGGAGAAAAGTCGACGGAAAACGAAGGATGGACGGTGTGAGGAAATAATTAGAAGAAGGGAGAACAGTTTTTTCATTATCACAATTTGAAAGATGGAAAATGAAGGCTGGAGTAGGTGTTCTTGCTCTGCGCGTACTCTGGTATCAGTATTGGCTACAATTATTCTCGTCTTCCAACCAGATTACTGCATCGCTAAGCGACACCGACCATGTCCTACTTCATCATGCGGCCAAATTCGCAACATATCCTACCCATTTCGACTCAAAAGCGACCCAGGTCACTGCGGCGACCGAAGGTACGAGTTAGATTGCGTGAACAACGCCACTCTCTTACTAACCTTGTTCTCGGGAAAATACGATGTAAGAGAAATCGACTACAAGCGATACAGAATCGTTGTTAGGGACCCAGGTCAGGACGAAGACGCTAATTGCTCTTTCATCCCTCGCAATTTCTTAACGGATCGTAGTTTCAGGACAGCGAGTGGCCCAGATGATTTCGGATCACAGCCGTTCACTGTTGAGTCCAGGGAAATGGTAAGAATAGGGTACTTCAACTGCGTGAATCCTGTGCGTAACGATCCACGATATGTTAAGGTGGAGAGAAGTGGATGTGGCAGCGGAGGGCACGTGTACGCTGTATTGGACGACGCGCCGTGGTTTGCGTCTTATGGTGTGGAGGACATCAAGGTTGGGTGCGATCTAATGGTGGCTACACTTTGGACACCGAAGCAGAATGTTACCTACCACAAGTGTGATATCAAGGCTGGGTGCGATACAATGACGGAGGTTACAGTGCTTGAAAAGATACCGGAGGTGAATGCTACATACGATGATATCCAACGCGTAATCAGTGAGGGGTTTTGGTTGTCGTGGATGCCTATTATTTGCGATAATCGATGTGGAAGGGGAACGGACTGTAAGGTTTTCAATGAATCCAGTGGAGAAGTCGAGTGCAGGAACCATTACTGTCATTACGCCTACCACACCACGCAAAAGTGCAGTATGATCCACTTTCTCTATCCTTTTATTTCGTTATTATTATTATTATTATCATTTTATTTTATTATCTCTAGGATTAAAAGATACATCATATTTTATATTATTATTATTAATTCGAAATAGTTTGATTCAATCTTTACAATAACTATATAGAAAATGAACTAATTTATCATTCAGCTTCACATTGTCCATTTGGATGTATTCCTTTTTCTTTTTCTATTCATTTCAATTTCTTTTCTAGAATGACAAAATTATCCTTTCTTCCACGGTTACACTTTTTCATTGCCATCTTTGTCATTGCTATTTTTTTATTTGTATTATTTATAAATTGGTTTATATATTTATTTGATTTTTATTCTGACCATTTTTATTTAATTTGGTCATCGTTTTGGTTTAGTGCCCAATTATATACTAATTTTCATCAACTTTTTTGTTAATTTGGTTATTATTGCTAACAGTATTTTCATCAAATGTTATTTTTTTAGGCAAAGTAAAATTTTCTTATGTACACAAATATAGAAGAAATTACAATTTTTCTCTTACAAATAGACCTGAAAACTGAAGTTCATCATGCGAATTTTAATTCTATAATTTAAAACTTACTGTATTTAGTTGTTTTAATTGTGTTTGGTTCTTCGAAATATTTGTAAATATTATATCTTGGCTTTTCATATTTGCCTCCAATAAATGGTTATTGAAGTTTTTTTTTTTTTTCTATTCGATTTGTGGAATTTTTTTATCATATGCCCTTTAATGATGACACGTTTCAATTAACTGAAACAAAGTAAAAAAGGAAAGAAAAAACTAAGAATCAAGAATTAAAAAAAGTTATTAAGGATAAAAAGGAAAAAAAAAAAACAATATTTTAGATTTCAAATATATATTGCGCCACCTTTTAGTAATTTTTAATTTTATGCTATTTAAGAACAAACACTTAGAAAAAAGTTTAGATTATTATGAATATATAACATTTAAGCTAACTAACGTAAAATAAAATAAGCTTATTAAAACTCATTATTGTATTAACAATTAGATTATTTTTTCTAAATATGAATGACTAATATTACTTTTTTTTATTAATTCTACTGATTCATCCTTTTTATCATTTCAACAAATTCCCTTCTTTTTTCAATTCCATCTTAGTTGGTGTTGGCTGTTACAGTGGGTTGAGGCCAGGTGGTAGAAAGGTGATGAATTAGAGTAATATAAAGAGTTTATCAACAGAATGTGACAAGTAACATATGCAGTACGGACAACTGAACATGATAAAAGACGAAGAAAAATTAAGTTACGGTGTAAAAATAAGATTTAATTATGTTTTTAATTCTTAAATTTTGAATAAAATTAAAATTTTTTTATTTTAAAATTTTGATATAGTTTGTTAAACTTTTTTAATATTAATATGTTTTATGTAAATATTTGAGTTAGTTATGTCTTTGATATATTTTAAAGGGAAACGAATTTTATACGACGGTTGAGAGACAAATGTAAAGACGATGGTCCATATGGGATGACAAATATAATGACAGTTAAAATGATGATAGTGATACTAACACAACTAAAATTCTTTACTATGTTTTCTTTACTGTGTATTTAGTACCTCCAAATAATATTAATTTTGATCTATTAAAAATAATTAGTATATTTTAAAATATCAAAATAATATCGAAAAGATCAAATCCGTAATACCCTTGTTTTTGTTCTGCTATGTTAATTAAAGGTTGTCTTATAGGGAAAAACCAAAATCATTTGCGTTATTAAATATTATGATGTGAATCTTCTTAGAATTGGGATTTTTACTTGCGATTCATTGTTTCTCTAAGTGAATTTGTTCATTAATTTTCTAAATTTCATATTAACACTATTGTTCTCCTGTGTTTCAGAACCTTGGCAAAAGATTTTGGGCTATACTCGAGGTAAGTAATTATTTCTGTCTTTTTTTTTTTAATTAAGTTTTCAATTTTTTTGGGGTATAACTTAGTACTTTCTTATTTGATTTTATCAGGAATGTGATAATTAGTTAATTTTTCTTGAACGAATTAAGTAACAAATTGAAAAAAAGTTAAAGGAAAAAATAACAGGTTGATGAATGGATTAGAAATAAAAGCAACAGTCACATAATCTTATAATATTGTTAAGATAATTGTAACATCCTAAAAATTGGATAACCTCATATTAATAAAACGTTACATATATGAATATTCATAGACTATAGAGTTTGGAGTATGAAGGTACATAGTACACCAAACATACCCATTTAACATAAAAAGAGGTCCCACATGACCTAAAACAAAGTACACTGGTGAAAAATAGTAGTTCAAAGTCTTGTACATACAAGAGCATCATAACTAATAAAACTCCTTCAGCGATGGGCTCCATAGTGGACCCAATACCCGTCCATAACCATCAAGCTGTAGCATTCCTATTATCATTACCACTGTTAGGGGTTCTCACATCTGCTCACATCAATAAAATTGATGATCATCGCAAGGGAGGAAAACCACATACAACCATACAAACAAGCGAAAGGGTAAGCTAGAGCACAATGTTTTTTCATCATAACACAAAACGTCCAATCACATAGTCAAGCATAAATAATGGAAAACCACACATGAGGTACCAAACCATTTAAGACTCCAATACTAGACTATCCGAATACGCATAATGAGGCACCACCACAAGACAGTGGAATTACGTCCTAGCAGTGAGGCATCACCACGAGGCCTTCGCGGAATTACATTCTTACTTGAGACACCACCACGTGGCCTTTGTGGAATTACGTCCTGGCCTTGAGGCACCACCACGTTACTCTCGTGGGATTACGTCCTGCCGTTGAGGCACCACCATGAACTCTCACCTCGAGGTTCATGGAATTAAGTCCAATAGATGAGGACACCACCATGGACTCCCCCTAGGAGGGCCCATGGAATTATGTCCATTAGGTGGGGAACCACCATGAGCTCTCACTACAAGAGTCATGGAATTACGTCCTACTCACACTTTGTACATGTTTCACCAATCAATCAGAAAGTTTCCATAATACCAACATCATGCATAAACGAAAAATCATACATCTCATGCTTCCCAATTCATACAGCAAGCAACCATATCCGTGGGCCATTCACACCAAAGCATAAAACCTTCCCCAGTCTCGCTCAGGCTAGAAGACCTCGCTCAGGCGAGAGATCCTCTCGCTCAGGCGAGCCCTTCCTCGCCTAGGCGAGAGCTTGAGTAGTAGGACAGCGGCCCCTGCGGATTCTCGCTCAGGCGAGTCCCTTCTCGCCTAGGCGACATCACGCCTTGCTCAAAATGAAAGCCAGTCGCCTGGGCGACAGTTTCCGCATAAAAGCTTGGGCGAGCCTCTGTTAGTCTCGCCTAGGCGAGACATGCTCGCTTGGACGAGAAAAATAGTGCCCACCACTGTTCACTCGCAAAAACACAGAACACAACACCAAAAATCATGCTTTCACCAATATCATGCAATAAAACCACGAGCATACTTCATGCATATGATTCAGACTCAGGAAGCATTCAAAAATTACAGATAACCATAAACTCAAGCTTCTCTTACCTAGAAAGGGTTTAGCAAAAGACTTCGACACCTGACTCAACGAACCCAACAGCTTCGAAAACGGACCCAAGAGTTGAGAATAAAGACACAAGAAGTAGCAAGGTTGCTACAGTAAGCCCAACAGAACCATGAGAACCAACTTAGAACGCGAAGAGCACGGTTCAAGAACAATTTACGTGAAGGGGGAACGAGGTTGGGCTAGCTCGAAAGGAACATAGGATCAAACCCTAGCAGAAGATCTGTGGAAGAAGATAGGGGCTTGACGGCTGCGCTTTCTGTAGAGTGAAGTGAATGGGTGAGACTAGGACATATTAGGTTTGAATCCCCTTTTTGGGTCAACCCTTAGGCCCAAACGATATGGACAGTCCTTAAAATAAAAAGCAGAAAATAAATAGACCTTACAATAATTACTTCCTACACTCCATTATTTTCTTTATGTACCCTCATTCAAGTTCGAAATTTATTTTGTGAAACTCAAAAATTCATTCTGAACTTTTTTCTTCTGAAAAACGTATGTCCTCACCTTTTACGAAAAATACTTTCCGAAAGGGTTTTTATGAGATGAGAAAACAAATTGACAGGATGCAGGAAGTAATTCCCATTTCTTAATAAAATAAATCAAATGACAGACAATATAAAGAAAAACAAAAGAAATTGAACACCGAATAAAACAACTTTTTATTTTTTAATAAAAAGCTTAATAAAAATCTTCAAATTTATGAAATACATGCCACTTAATTAAACTATTTTTATATTTGTATTTTTTCATTTCTCTAATTTAATAAGTATGATAAAGTAATTTTATGTTCTATAAAAAATATTTTGAAGTTTAGTGTGTGTATATATATATATATATATATATATATATATATATATATATATATATATATATATATATATATTGTGTAGGAAATCTATACGTGTTAGGTAGAAGATTTTGGCAAATTGTATTAAAATATGTTTAGATAATAATTTTATAACTTAAAAGATGATTTTTTTAGTTATGGATATATTAGTTTTAATTTGCAGGGTTATATTCCATGATTTTAGATAATGAAAAATGTACCTACATTATTATACATTCAAACCTTTTTACCACCTGTGTTGCAGCAAAACAAATACCATAATATTGAAGGCATAAAATTTTAAAATATTGTCGTAATAAAATTTTATGCTTGAGTGGATACAACAAGCTGTAATAAATTTCTATTTGTTTATTTATGATACTTAATGATTATTTTGTTGTGGTTATGACGAGAAACATTTTTGTAACTTGCATTTGATAGAATTAGGCTTATAGTTTTTTTATTTATGTTTCTCCATGTGTGCTATTTTTTCGATTGCTACGATATTTATTCTTTTATATTTTCTATTTGCAGCTTATGTTAGAGGCATTATTTATGGTAAGATCCTTCTCCGTGATTCCTAAAATTTGAATTCACGTCATATAATAAGTTTCATTAGTTTATGCTCTTGTTGACCGAAGTTATGAATCATACCGAAACATGTCGTTAGCTCTTACTCCCAGGGCTACATATTTGTAGGAATAGGTAGCAGAATAACATTCAGTACGAAACAGTTGGACGACCCAGTTGGACTGCAATATTTTGATGGAGGAATATTCATAGGACGAAATATTATATCAATATTTTTGGCTGCCAGATATGTGTTTGGAGCTGTACTTATTCTTGTGTTATTGATCTACAAATGGCGTCGAAGACATTCTTCAATATATGAAAATATTGAAAATTTCTTGCTAGATAGCCATCTAAATCCCATCAGGTACGAATATAATGAAATAAGAAGAATGACTAGAGGTTTTAAAGTGAAATTGGGTCAAGGAGGCTTTGGTGCTGTATATAAAGGAAAACTACGAAGTGGATTAGATGTAGCTGTAAAGATGTTGAGCAAATCCAATGATAATGGACAAGATTTCATAAATGAAGTAGCTACCATTGGAACAATACATCATGTAAATGTGGTACGTCTTATTGGGTATTGTGTTCATGGAAAAAAACGTGCTTTAGTTTATGAATTTATGTTAAATGGATCTTTGGATAAATACATTTTCTCCAAAGAAGAAAGCACCCATTTAAGCTACCAGAAAATATATGAAATATCTCTTGGAATAGCACATGGGATTGCATATTTGCATCAAGGTTGTGATAAACAAATTTTACATTTTGATATCAAGCCTCATAATATTCTTTTAGATGAAAACTTTGTTCCAAAAGTTTCAGATTTTGGACTTGCAAAACTACATGCTACAATTGATGGTGTTGTCAATATGACTGCAGCAAGAGGAACATTGGGTTATATGGCTCCAGAGTTATTTTACAACAATATGGGTGGGGTAACTTATAAAGCTGATGTATACAGTTTTGGAATGCTTTTAATGGAAATGGCAAGTAAGAGAAGGAACTCAAATCCTGATGCGGAGCATTCAAGTCAACATTATTTTCCCTTTTGGATTTATGATCAATTTAAAAAAGAAAAGAATATTGACTTGCAAGATGCTTCGGAAGAAGATAATATTTTTGTTAAAAGAATGTTCTTAATTGCACTTTGGTGTATTCAGTTAAATCCAAGTGATCGTCCTTCAATGAACAAGGTAATAGATATGCTTGAAGGGATGATTGAAAGCCTTGGATTGCCTCCAAGACCTTCCTTTTATAAAGTTGAAGCATACAATGATGATATTAGCTCTGATGTCACTGAATCTACTTATCCTACTAATCATCATGATGAAAGCATAACATTGGATTCATCAACGAATATTGAAATAGGCATAAGATAAATTAAGTGTAATGTTATGGAGGTAATGGATTAATGTTATAGGTTGGTCTTGAATAAATTTATTTGTATTAGTTAATTAGTGTAGACAATTATGATTTTTCAAGTGTAATAAGAGAAGTATCACGTCATGAGAATTTTACTTTGTACTTACTTTTCTTATTATAAAAGTATTAAAGTATTTTCTTGGTAAGACATATCAAAATCATTTCCTTTACTTTTATACTACTTTGGTACTTGATAAAAAAAACAGGATGGGAAAAATAGTTTCTTCTTTAATGTTCAATTAATTGTTTTTTCTATTTTCAGGAAAGGGTGTTATTGTTGTTTTCTTACATTTAAAGAAAGTGGTATTTGCATCATTGTTTATTGTTAGTTTTGTTTCTTTTCTTCATCTTTTTATTATTTTATTTGACTTCTTTTCTTATTACTATGGTACTTAAGAGTGGTATTAGAACTTGACTTTCTTGTTGGTTATACTAACAGTGTTATTGTATATCTAAGAAAAATATCTTATATATATAAAAAAACTTAATATTTAAGTGTATCCATTAATAATCATCCACTATTTTCGACTATAACTTACTTGATGTGCTTTCATTATTTCTCATCCATGTAGAAAATCTATTTTACTGTTTTTTATTTATTTTTTTTGTTTCTATTTTTAATTTGTTATTTTATTTCTAAATCTCTAGTTTTCTTTTGTATTTGTTTTTACTTTCTTTAATTTTGTTTTTATTTCACTAGTGTAACAAAGAGATGTGACTACAGTTATTTTCAATGTTAAACTACTGTGAATGAATCATAGTATATTCAAACATAGTAAAAAACGGTGGGTTATAGACTATAATTGAAAATAGTAACATGTAGTACATAATAGGATACATTTCCATCAGATAATCGTAGCCTATATCCATTTTAGAAGGGAGGAATAAGTTACGACTCTTGTATAGCCTAAAATGCAATTCAAAAAATAAATAAAAAAGTTCAAAAGGGATAGGCTATAATTGAATTAGATAATCGTAGCCTAAAAGTCTCAAGGAAAAAAGAACAAGTATAGGCTATAGTTTTGAAATCGCTGTCTATACTTGAATATAGGCTACAGTTTTGGGTAGAACTATATGTAAGTATTGAAATAGTTGAAATGTTAAAAGGAGGGGGGTTGAATTAGCTAGTTAAAAAATAAGGTGATTTTTAAAAGCCTAAAATAGTTTTCAACTGAATCAAATCAACCACCAAGTATGGATGCAAACACTCCTAGACTGGACACTTTCAATCGATCAAAAATAGAGTTAGTCGATTGATTTCATTAAACAGATGCAAATAGATGCAATTCTGATAAAATTAACAAGTTAAATCACAAAAACAATCGACTGAAAAACTAGGAAAAATGTAGAAATGTGAATTTGTGATTTAAGTCAAAAAAAAGTATGAAAGATCAGTTAAGATAGGTTCAAATGAGTTAGACAAACATGAACAATGCTATAGATAATGCCAGATCACACAAGAATGTCAAAAAGATTATTCAAATCAAAATTCTTTAAGCTTTAAAGTGTAATACAAGAGAGAAAGGTTAGACAAAAGAGCAATGCACAAGATTTGTATACTGGTTCACTCAAATTTGAGCTACATCCAGTTAATCAAGGCAACTTGAGCCTAACATTGCACTATTTCAAAAGATTTACAAAGTTCACAACATTACACTTTCAAAATATACAAGAACACCGTATAATGACTCTTGAATCACATAAGAATCAAACCAGCACAACAAAACACCTCTTGTAGACCTGGAAAACCACTAGGCATAAGCTAAAAGCTTGAGAAAGACCAAACCTTAGTGGTAGCACAACCTTGCCCACCAAAATTGTAAGACCCGAGAAATTTAAATAATTAAATGGATAATTATTTAATAAATGCGAGTAGTAGGAACCTTTAAGGCATTTAATGCAGATTTTGCAATACTTAAATTTCTAACACGAAGAAGACCCCAATTGTGAATATGAGGATTAGAACACTATACACTTTGATCCATAACTCAGTCTCATAGTTCCAAAGCTACAAAACTATAAAACCATAATTTTGGAATTTATTTACACTCATGCTTCTTTCCACAAGGTTTTTCATTTGTACCACCAACATTCTTCAAAATATTTTCTCTCACATTCACAATGACATTAGACTTCAATTTGCAATTAATATGAATCAAGGGAAACCACTGTCTGAACTTCAAAATGTTGAACAACAACATTTAAAAAAAATTAATTTTCATTAAAAAAATTAAAGTTGAACTTGTTAGTATACATGTAAGTAGTGGAAATGCTTAAGTGAAATGACATTTGCAACATGGGACAAAATTTAACATCGTTGGAAATGAGGGACTAAAACTATTACTTTAGAAAGTAAAGAGACCAAACAAAATCAATGTTTTGAGCAAGGAGACCAAACAAAATCAATGTTTTGAGCAATGACTAATTGCAATTTTTCGTTATAATAGAGAAGTCAAAAACATATTTAACTCCTTTTTAAAATAGGGTATCTTTCAAAAATTAAATTGAAATATATTTGTACCATCAAAATGAATCACATGTCAATTTACAAATGAGGAGAAATGTGACAACAAAATAAAGGACAAAAGAGAATTAGGCCTATGAAAAATTGCACTAATGTCACACTTCCTTACTACATGAAAGTCTTTAAAAGCCATAATCATCTATAATAGCAAACAATTACAACCAATATCCAAGGACCAACCATTCACATTAATTTATTAATCCCATCAACATTACAACTAATTTAAGTTATATTACTTATGTCCTTTTCAACACTCTCAGATGAATCTAATGTTATGCTTTTATTAGGTTGACTATCAGAGTAAGTGGATTTAGAAAAGTCAGAGCTAATATCATCAAGTCTAGAGTTAATATTTTCATGTCTGTATGTTTCATTTTTGTAAAATGAAGGCCTTGGAGGTAATTCAAGACCTTCAACCATCTCTTCAAGCATATCTATTACCTTGTTCATTGAAGGTCGATCACTTGGATTTAACTGAATACACCAAAGTGCTACCAAAAACATCCTTTTAGCTATAATATTTTCCTCTTCTGAAGCATCTTCTATATCAATATTTTTCTCTTCATGAAATTGATCATAAATCCAAAAGGGAAAGTAATGCTGACTTGAATGTTCTGCATGAGGATTTGAGTTCCTCCTCCTACTTGCCATTTCCTTTAGAAGCATGCTAAAACTATACACATCAGCTTTATAGGATACTCCACCCATATTTTTGTAAAACAACTCTGGAGCCATATAACCCAATGTTCCTCTTGCTGCAGTCATATTGATAACACCGTCATTTGTTACATGTAGCTTTGCAAGTCCAAAATCTGAAACCTTTGGAACAAAGTTGTCATCTAAAAGAATATTATGAGGCTTGATATCAAAATGCAAAATTTGAATATCACAACCTTGATGCAAATAAGCAATTCCACCAGCTACTCCAAGAGATATTTCATATATTTTCTCATAACTTAAATGATTGTTTTCTTCTTTGGAGAAAATATATTTATCCAATGATCCATTTGACATAAATTCATAAACTAGAGCTCGCTTTTTTCTGTAAACACAATATCCAAGAAGACGCACCACATTTACATGATGTATTCTTCCAATGGTAACTACTTCATTCATGAAATCTTGTCCATTATCACTAGATTTGCTCAACATCTTTACCGTTACGTCCAACCCACTTCCGAGTTTTCCTTTATATACAACACCAAAGCCTCCTTAACCTAATTTCACTCTAAAACCTCCGGTCATTTTTTTAATTTCTTTGTATTCGTACCTAATGGGATTTATATTTTCGGCGCCATTTGTAGATCAATAGCACAAGAATGTCTTCGGCGCCATTTGTAGATCAATAGCACAAGAATAAGTCCATCTCCAAACAGATATCTGGCAGCCAAATATATTGGTATAATTTGTCGTCCTATGAATATTCCTCCATAAAAGTATTGCAGTCCAACTGGGTTGTCTAATTGTTTCGTGCTAAATGTTATTCTGCTACCTATTCCTACAAAGATATAGGAACATGCTTCAGTCTGATTCATAACTTGGCTCAAATATAAACTAATGAAAATTGTTGTATGATGTGAATTCAGTTTCTAGGAAACACAGAAAAGGATCTTACCAAAAATAACGCCTCTAAGATAAGCTGCAAAAAAACAAAAGTATAAAAGAATAAAAAATCGTGTCAATCCAAAAATGGCGCATGTAAAAACAAATAAAAGAATGAAAGATCGTGTCAGTCCAAAAGTGGCAAACGAAAGAGAAAGTCACCTGAGAAAGACAAATAAAAGAACCATAAGCCTAAGTTTATCAAATTGCAACTTACATAATGTTTCTCGTCATAACCATAATGAAATAAGGTTTGAAAGTACGACGCAGAGTATGTTTTAAGTAAATTTTTCATCATTAAAGAATTAAGAAAAGAAATATAGAATAAAATTCAGCAAATTAAAAGTAATTTATCAATTAAACTAAACCACCTTAGAGACATTAATATAAGTGAGATTTTACCAATTAAATTAAAATAATGAGTTTATGGAAAAAATAATTTTATTTTTTCTTATCCTTCTATTAAAAACCATTTACAAAACTATTTAAACATGTCCTAATATAATTGGCCAAGATCTTCTAACCACTAGTGACCCCTGTAAACTTCATATATATATATATATATATATATATATATATATATATATATATATATATATATATATAT
>Ga0214544_1002746_pt1 | contig 36773 bp, 22 predicted proteins | sample CNSS3metaG_FD_160074 | JGI IMG/M metagenome (GOLD analysis project Ga0214544, IMG submission 160074) | Root nodule microbial communities from cowpea collected in UCLA plant growth center, Los Angeles, California, USA - CNSS3 | ecosystem: Host-associated > Plants > Roots > Nodule | place: USA...
ATATATATATATATATATATATATATATATATATATATATATATATAACTTGCTTTTAATTGAGTAATAGCAATAAACTAAAAACATTATATGACTATACTATAAAAGAAAAGTTGTGCATGATAATTAATAATAGTGAAACTGACGATTAATTTGGGTGAACAGTGATAAGGTAATTTAATGGTTAAATAGAAGGAAAATGAGATAAAGGTATGTTCGATCTCTTGCTAACAATTTGAAAAAAATAAAGTTAGTAATAGGATAATGATATTTTAATTTATTTTTTTTGACCAATTTTTAACTCACTACTTTAATCATTCTTAAATCATCACATCACTAGAAAAAACCAAAATAAATGATATAAGAGTGACGAGAATGGTGATTTAAAAGTGAGTCAAAGAAAAATGGGTTAAAATATCATTATCCCTAGTAATAAAACATTGACAACTAACATTTGTGAATCCACAAATAAATGATAAAAGTGTTAATTTCAAAATCTTACATAATCTCATTTAATATGTTAAATTAACATATCAATATCATTTTACATTTTCTTCATATTTTACGTTATAAAATATTAAAATTTATTTTGTATTCTTTTGAACTCTAAAAAGTGATTAGTAGTGCATAAATAACATTTTATAATCACTTATTATGATGATCGTAATCTATTTATTATTAGGCTCGGTTTCTATTCAAAGATGGGTTAATTGTGGTTTTGCTTTGTCTTTTGATTAAAATAGTATATAATTATAATTTGTGAACGATGGAGGAGAGTGACATGAAATGTAAGATAGGGGTATGTGGATATACCGTGCATGATGAATGAGAGTGATATTGAATGTACAATATGCGTGTTGTTATATTATGAAGGGTTAAATATGTTTTTGTTCCTCAAGTTTTAGTAAAATTTGGAATTAGTCTCTCTTCAACATTTTTGACCAATTTAGTCTTTCATCTTTAAAATGCGTGAATTTAGTCCTTTTAACTAAATTTTGTTAAGTTTATCTGACATTTCAAGCACATTTTATGATAGCATTTAAATTGTTTACACCGTTTGACATATTTTCGCTTCAATGTTAACCAAAATATTATCATAAAATACGTTTAAAATGTCAAATAAAGCTAACAAAATTTGGTAAGAAAGACTAAATCCACGTATTTCTAAAGATGAAGACTAAATTGGTATAAAGTTTCGAAGATGGACTAATTTCAAAATTCACTGAAACTTGAGCGACCAAAAACATATTTAACCCTATTATGAATGATGAATGAGAATGGTCGTGTAAGATATGCTTGTATGATAGACATTTGATTTTTGTTATTATTATTGATTGAGCCATGGAGGCTATGCATGATGGTTGAGATGTGAGGGTTTTTTGGTGATGATATGTTTTGAATTGTTGAGTGGGAAAACATGCATTATGAATGTTTCTGTAAGATATGTTTGTATAAATTATAGTTTGAATTATGCTAGTGATGGTTATAATTTTATTAGCTTACCCTTTTATTTTTTTGGATGTGATTTCTACCTACAATAATCGTATATTATATCAGGGTAGAGAATCACACAAGTAGTATTAAGATCAACAATGAAATTGTGAGTTACTGAATAGGAATGAACGTTTGAATACATTTTATACTCATGTATTTGACAATTCCTTTCACAGCCATAAAATTTTATAATTTTTTAAAAAAAGTATACTCGTAATTTTGAAGGATTTTAAATACTTAGTATATAAATTTACACTTATGTACTTCTGATTATTATTTTAGTATCGATTTAAGCTAGTAGTTAGTAAATTTATTTAGGATCCTTACACAATACATAATTTATACTATTATTCCATATAATAAGTATATTTAAAGTTTACAATAATTATCTTAAAAATTTGTAATACTAAGGTTTAATCACACGGAAGGTCCCCGTTTTGGTTACAAAATTTCAATTGGGTCCTTAACTTGTAAGTTATCCCAATTGGGTCCTATTTTTTAAAAATTTGTTCCAATTTGGTCCTTTCCATTAGGGCATCATTAACGACATTAATTGTGTGTCATGTGCCAACTCATAAATTATTTTAAAATATTTTTAATATTTTTAAAATATTTTATTATTTGTCTACTTTTTTTTCGTGAAAAAACAGTTGACACGTGTCAAATTAGGGTTTTGTCACGTGTCAGCTTGTGATTTTTTTAATTTTTTTAATTTTTGAATAAAAAAAGACTGTCACGTGTCAAAATATGATTATGTCATATGTCAATTATTTATGTGAAAAATCTAGATTTGTTCCATGTATTTGTTATTTTGTCTCAATTTAGTCATAATCTCTTTGTAAACTAAAGTAATTTCATCTATTTCAAATTGAGATCAAATTTAACTTTTATATCAATATTATAATGATATTTTTATTATAATAGATATTTTTAACCAAATTAATTTTATTTAAATTTAAATTTTGCATTTAACTTTATTTAAAAAAATTGTTTTAATAATTTTTAAACAACTTTATAAATTCAAATGTAAAATTTTAAAATAGTTTTATATAAGTTACAAAATTCAATGTAAAATTTAAATTTAAATAAACTTAATTTAGTTAAAAAATATCTATTATAATAAAAATATAACTATAATATTAATATAAAAGATAAACTTGGTCTCAGTTTGGAAGGAATGAAATTACTCACTCAACTTTAAAAAGAAATTAGGACTAAATTAAGACAAAATGACAAATACAGTGATCAAATTGAAATTTTTCACATAAATGATTGACACGTGACAGAAACATATTTTGACACAAGACAGTTTTTTTTTAAATTTAAAAATTAAAAAAATTTTAAATTTAAAAATTTTAAAAAATCACAAGCTGACACGTGACAAAATCCTAATTTGACACATGTAAGCTATTTTCTCAAGAAAAAAAGTAAAAAAAAATAAAATAAAAAAATCAGTGACACATGACACACAGTTAACGTCGTCAATGATACCCTAACAAAAATGACCAAATTAAAATAATTTTTAAAAAATAAAACCCAATTGGAATAACTTAGAAATTGAGGACTCAGTTGAGATTTTGTAACGGAAACCTTCCGTATGTTAAACCTACCTAATACTAATTAATGATAATTTATAATTAGATGAAAGTGAATCAATGTTACAGCGATAATATTTTATCATTAAACTTTTATCAACGTTCCTTTATATTTAAAACACATTTTCTCAAATTTCAAAAAATTTATTAATTTATTTTGTAAGAAAAACGTTTAAATACATTCTCTTTTATATATCCTTGATACACTCTGTGTACATTATTTACTGCCGGAATAAAAATTATTGAAAAATATATATATTTTGGGGTCACATTTTTTTCTTATGTTTTTGTAGTTTTCAATAGATTTTAAGAATAATTGTTCGACAGTATGTTTAAAAGCGTGTCAGAAAAATCGTTGTTAACATCTATGTATTTTCATTTCTAGGTTGAAGGAGGCATTTAGGTTATTTTCTGGGTTCTGATTTTGAAAAATTATTAAAATTAAAAACACGACAATATAGAACCTTGTCTCTCATAAGTTTTCAATTCCAATACACAAATAACGGGAAAAATTGAAAAAATAAGATGTGTGTTGCAAAAATATCACAATCACTCTTTTGAAAAAGAAAGTTGGGTACTTCGTTTACTTTTTATACATGAATATTTTTTATTAATGATAATTTTATTTAAAGATAATTAGTTGTTAAATGTGAACATGTTTTGGGTGAGTTAAAATCGTAGTTCAAACCATGTTCAACCAACGTCGGTTGTCACTTCTAATTATGCCAAAAGTGTGATATAAGTCATATATTAATTAATTAATTAATTAATCAATTAATTGGTAGTCCCTTCTGATTTTGACAAAGTAATTCTAAATTAATTAAATTTTATGGCTTGGTTATCAAGTCAAATTAGCAAACCAACTCAAGCAGAAACTTGAATAATTCATATTTCATTTTCTACGTTAATTGTACTTTGCTTACACCAACACCAAATGAATATAATTATTTATTTTTTAAAGTGAATATATCAGATTTTAACTATTAAAATAGTGAGAATCAATATGAAACCGATCTAATAAAATGCAAAACGAGGCAAAAAAATATTCCATTCAAACGCATGTCGCGCGATGAAAACATTTTTATTTTGCTTTTCCAAGCTTATTACTACGATGATAAACTTTTAGACTAAGTTTGTCGGTGTTCATACATTGGTTGTTGAACAAATGTCAAATGTGAAATGATGAGAAAGTAAATTTTAAAGTATTAAGGTAGGTTGGAAATTTCTTACACAAGTTTGCAATTTGATCAATGATAAGTGAATCAATACATGTAGAGAGAGAATATTTAAGTATTCAACATAATATCTTAGGAGTAGAGTTTTACTTTCTTTCTTTTGGAAGAGCATTCCGAGCTGGCAACTTTTTTATAGGTATGACTGAGAATTAAATTTTAATTAACCGAATAATTAACAAATTCTAATTAGTTCTCTCAAAGTTGAACACCAATAATTTTTATATTAGCATACACTAAAACGATCCATTTAATAGGGTTACCAAATAATAGGTTGTTTGACTTAATTTTCATTGGCCACTCCTTAAACTTGTATTCTCTCAATATATAATTCCTTAGTTATCTTTTAATTTTAAAGAAAATTTAACGAAAATGAAGTTAGAAAAATGTGTAAAACAATATTTTTATAAATACAATATTTAATTACACTTTGTAATTGCTAAATTTTGCTCTTCAAATTTCAAATTGAGTTTTTAATGTACTATATCAAACCACATCCAACTTTTAGAATTAACTGACATCAGTTAAAGCTCAATTAAATCCAAATATACAAAATTCAACTAGAATAAATGTTAGGTGCAATAAATGTTGTGTAAAGTCAAAAACTTCATAAAAAATATCTTAAAATTAATTTCTCAATAGCATCTACTTAAAAGTGTGTTGATTTATTTTATTTCAAATTTGATTAACAATATTTTAAAACATAAATCATGATTAATAAGAATGCAATTTCAAAGATTAAAACAAAAAACTGTAATAAAAAATGGCAAGAGTTTAAATCAATTAGAAAGCTAATATTACAATTATCGGAAATATATGCTATCGACATAATAATATTAAACTCCTTATAACTTTGTATTTATCACTATATTGATTAATAATTTTGTCAAACGATAAAATAATAACTTTTAACTTCTAAGATAACATTTGAACTATTTCTCTATTTGGTAAGAAACAGCCCAAGTAACAGGTGCAAAAAGTAACAAACCCAAATCCTTTTACTGGGCCAGTCATTTGTAAATAATTTTTTAAATAATTAGAAAGTATGATTATTTATAGTTCTAAAGTTCCAAGTGAGGAAACGTGCTCTATCGTGTTGACACCTGTAACAAGTGACATCATTTTGCAGCTACACATGCGAGCTCTAGCAAATTCATGAAGTAAATATTATATTTCTTTACTCACATATTGTTTTCTAATGAAATTAATTTTCTAACTGTATATTTATTTTCTTAGTATATAGAAGGAATCTACCGTTCAATAGTTTCAGGAACCGGATGAAGAGGCATATCTATAATTCAACAATTCATGATGAAAATCTATGTTCGGTTTTTAAAACAACAATAGCTATAACGCCAAATTTTCTGTATTGTCTACATAAATTATTAGTTGGTTAGTTTAATTAAGGAAAATTTAAATATAATACGCGGATGAAAGAATCATATTTTTAGCATATGTTATTTACTTTGTGCGTGGGTTTCTCTTCTTTTCTTATCATCATTGGCATAACAAAAACTTATCCCGCAGATTTGGATTTAGCATATTCCTAATTTCATTTAGCAAGAAAATAAAACAGAAGGAAGAAGAAGAAAACAGTTAATTGACACGTTTCATATATTTTCTTCTCTCATCGTATTGAATCACATCACTCATTAATATTGCTCTATCTTCTATCTGTGTTACTCTCACCAAGGTTTGTACCAAACATTATTCTTCCCTCAACAATCGAAGCCTTTTTGTGATTTTCAACTCTTTTCATGCACAGTATCATTTTTTGTGTACTGATTGATATGCACCAGACTCATGGTTATCCCTGCTCTGGCTTCTCTGTCACATGATCCCACACATGTTTTCCCTAATATAAAATTTACATTTTATCTTTTCTTTTTCATACAAAGTAAAATGCTACACTAGATAGAGATTAGAGAAGGATTTACTCGCCTCTGCTGCAAAGCAACGAACACAAGCGTACAACATAGTTTATGTGTTATTCTGAAAGCAATTCCTTTCTTTCTTTGTCTTCTTTATCTCATGTCCTTGTGCAAGACACGAAATTGCTTTGCAGGTTTTATTCACTAGCTTTCCAAACGAAGAAAGTAGGTTGATTCCTGGGCCGACTCATTTTTTCTTTCCAAGGTTCTTTTCCTGAACTCTTTCTCTCCGTGTTCGTGTGTGTATGTGTATTTGTTGGCGTTTCTTGGTTTCTGTACATTATGATGAATGACACAGTGAATGTTGTTTAGAAAATAAAAATGTGTTTCTTTGTTATACTCTAATGCAAGAAGCATCAAAGCTTTCTTGGTCCTAGTTCTTGAATGACGTGACTGCTTTTGATGAATGCTCAGCTATATTTGTCTGCGATTTCTTGCAATATCAAGAACCATGACAAAATTACAACTGTGACAAATTTTCTGTCATATCAAGGATCGCAATAAAACTGGAACATATTTTTCTCTTTAATCTACGATTCTTTAGTTTTATCATTTTTATCGCAGAAGCTAATTCCATGATACTGAAAGACCTAATGGAAGAAAAGCAGTTGAATTTTAACCAGCCACTTTTATCAGTGAGGCGTTTCTCATCAACAGTGGCCAATGAAGCAGACCGCAGAAGCAAAACTGATGACTCATTAACTCATTACCAATCAGAGTTAAAGTCGGTTCCAGTGAGGAATGCTGGAACTGTTCCTTTTGTATGGGAGAAAGTCCCAGGAAAACCCAAAGATGAAACCAAGTTACAGACACAATCAGTTACTGAGTCGAGAACCGGAAGCTCCTTTTCTTCCAACTCTCAGAGGGTTGCATCTCTGGATAAAAGAGTACCAAAATATTCAAAAGATGGAAATATGGAGAAGGAAAGTTCTTATTCAGATGATGGAGATGAATCCTATAAAGATGCTTTTGACACTCTTTCCAGGAGTGAGTCATTCTTCACGAGCTGTAGTTTCTCTGGTTTGAGTGGTTGGGAGGAACAAGAGGCTCAATCGTATGGGAGTTTCTCAAGTGATCATCTACAAGCTCGTGATTTCATGATTGGTTATGTGTCCAAGAAGGAACTCGTTGGACAAGAACAGCAAAAACAGAAAAAGAGAGAAGTGAACGTAGAAAGTGATGAATGCAATGAATACGAAAAATCCAACACTACTAGTTGTGGGCTGTTTCCTCGGTTCTGCATTTTGAATCCAATGCCTGGATTAAGAATGGATAAGGATCAAAGAAATGCAGCTCATCGAATGCATGATAAATCAGGTGCTTCTCACATTGGATCTACAAAAGGGGTATTAATTTGACTCTATCTACTTTTTTCTTTTGCCATTGTTTCACTTTAGGTGCGGTTAATTGTTATTATTTTCTTATTCTGCAGCAAGTTAGAACTACCTGTGGCTTTACAGAAGAAAAAGAGATTTTGGATGTTCTTGTAAAATCTAGACATGCCACTCATCCACATCAAAGAGTTTGCAGAAAAATAGTATCCTATGAGAGCACTCAACATGATTATGAAAATCATGTTCGTGAGAAAACAATGTATGTAGATTCTGTAAATAAGGTTACCTCTCAGACCAATAGCAGAGGGGGTGATAAAGAGTGTTCTTTGGATATCAATCGACGTTTTACAAAATCTGGCCACCAAGAAACATCTGGTGCAAGCTGCTTTGGACTTCCTTTGGTCCTACCTTCACTAAAAGCTCCATCAGAGTCTTGGCTTAAGCGCACTTTACCTACCATTTCCAAAAAGAACGTGACTTCACGGTCTAGCTTTATTGCAAAACTTCATGCACAGTGTCACTCCCCAGACAACATCATTGTACCTTAAGTGGGAAACGATTGTTGAATCTGACAATGTACATACATCGTCATCTGCAGCTTCCTGAGGTAATCTGATAACTCTTTGTTTGTGCATGTTTTGTGTAACTGTTATGTAGGAAATCAAAGTATAAAATCCCTCGATTTTTCAGGAAATACGAACACCTATATCAGAAGCTTTTACTTTATGGACACAGGGCCTCTGAGAATTTGACATGTATACAAGAATTTTGGTGATGTAATTTTTGCATCAGTTTTCTAAGTTCCCTTTTGCTTCTATACCCATGATGAGCTGTATATAATTGACTCTGTAAATCACTATTGGCCTTTGTATCTTTTAAATAATGTAAGAATATATAGGTCGGTTCAAATTCAATGGAAATTGTACATGTCCTTTATAGGAATCTTTAACGCGATCTGTTCCTGTAATTAACGTTCATACATTCAGATCTGGAACCTATTTATAAAAAATAATTGAAGAGAAGAGATGTGAATTTGGCTCATGGGCGGGCTCGGCTTACTCTTCGTAAAGTCCCTTTCAGAGAGGTTCCAAATGAGAGGGTCAAAAAAAAGTTCTAGCCCTCAAATATCCCTCTCTAATGGGTTAGGACTAGGGCTAAGGTGGGTTAGACTCCATAAATAATACTACAAGTCAGAGTCAAAGATCAAGCTGAGCGACCTGGATGGGTTCGAAGACCCAGACAGGCCCGACGAGCAAAACAGGTCTGATCATACGGACAAGTTTGAATCCAACGACCTAGACGGGCCCTAAGGCCCGAACAGGCTCGAAGACCCAAACCGATCCAACAAACTTGACGGGTCTGAAGACCTAACGTTCATGATGACCCAAACAAGCCTGACGATCCGAACGAGCCTAACGACTTGGACGAGCCCAACTATCCAGAAGGGCCCAACGACACAAATGAGCCTGAAAACCCGAACGGACCCAATGACTTGAATGGGCCCGATGATCTAGACGGACACGAAGATTCGGACGGGTTTGACGACTCGATGATCTGTATGAGCCCGACGACCCGGACAAGCACAATGATCTGGATGGACCGGACGACCCCGACGGGATCGATTACTCAATCCAGACGGGTCTAACGACCTGAACAAGCTCCATAACCCGACAAGTCCAAAAATACGGACGAGCCCGACGAGTTGAATGACCTCGACTATCCAGACGGGCCCAATGGTTTGGACGGCTCCGTCTAGGTCATTTGGCCGGCCAAGTTTGTTGGGCCCGTCCGGATCGTTTGACCCGTCCGACTCATTGGGCCCGTTCTGGTCGTCAGACTCATCTTGGTCATTGGACCCGTTCAGATTGTCGGGTCCGTCCAAGTGGTTATGCTTGTACATGTCATTAAGCTCGACCAGACAGGCCCATCCAGGTCATTTGGCCTGTCAAGTTCGTTGTGCCCGTCCGAATCTTCTGACTCGTTGGACCCGTTATGGTCGTCAGATTCATCTTGGTCATCGGGTCAGTTTGGTTTGTTGGACCCCGTCCATTTTGTCGGGCCCGTCCGATCTTCACACTTGTCCGGGTCGTTAGGCCGTCTAGTTTGTCGGGCCCGTCCGGCTGGTGGGGACCATCCGGGTCGTTGTGCTTGTCCGGTTTGTTTGGTCTGTCTGAATCGTCGGGCCTGTCTGGATTGTCGGCTGTCCGTGCTATCGTGTAGGTTCAGGTTGTTTGGCCCATTCGGATTGTCGGAATCGTTTGGGTCATCGGACCCGTTTGGGTCATCGAGCTCGTCTAGGTCGTCGTGCTTGTTGGGCAACTTTGGGTCGTTGTGCTTATCCGAGTCGTTGGGTCTGTCCCACAGATAATAATATATTTTTCATGTTGAAGATGAAAGCCCATGGATTGACCCTGACTTACAAGGATTTTGTGGGGCTTTTGGCCTTGTGGGCTTCTTTGATGTGGACTTTTTTTCGATGTGAGCTTTTTTGGCCTTAACCCACATGGGCTATGGCCAAGCCCTATGGGCTAGGCCAAATTGACACATCTAGATATGACTGATTGATTGTATGTAACTGAATGTAAATATTACATAAAAAATTTGAATTAGCCGTAACAAAATTTATTAAATTGAAAATCATATATTTTATAAATTAAATTAGGCTTAAAAGTGCATTTCTTAATAATTCCTCTTTTTCGAAGGTGTAATACTTTGATTTTTTTATTAGCAAAGAATAAATAAATAGGGTTAATTATATTTTTCGTCCCTCAAGTATGGGTAATTTTTGGTTTTAGTCCCCCATCTAACGTTTGCTCAATTCATTCATCCACGTTTTAAATCTAATGGAATTGGTCCTCAAAAGAGACGTTGTTAAACAATCTAAGATTGTTGAGTGACGATAAGAAGGCATTAGCGTTGGCTAAGTATGCGGAGGATAGGAATGAAAAAGTAGATATATATGTCGCACATTCCTTGTCAGCCCGAGGTAGTTCATTTTATTACTAGTCCTAGAATGGATGAAGAACTGGGTCAGGAAGAAGTTGGGGTTGAGGTAGAAGTAGGATGTGAGGGTGATGTGGTTGGCCATACAAAGCAGGATAGGCAACAAGAATAGACAACAAACGTGTAAGAGAAAGTCTAGAGGATAAAGGCTAAATCTAGAAGCAAGATAGGGAAATAACACTTACAAACACAGAGGCAAAACATTGCCTAAACAAAAGGTTGGCCATAGCTATACTGTAGTGACCAGCACAAATAGAGCTAAAGATGTATAGGAAAACCAAAACTCGTGCCTAACATGATATAGGACCCGCAACGATTAAGCTAAGAAGCCCTGCTGCTTTTCAATCCAATCTAGAAGCAATTCAAATATCATAAGTTTTAGCACATGTCCTCCAACACCTAGGGAGAAGATAGTTGCAAACGCAAGATTTGAGTGCGAATTTAAGTGTTGATTTGAGTAAGAACTACAATTGTATCATTTGATTTTCTTGGTCCCTTCCACCAAAGAATCCTGCACTTGCTGGCCTAGCATACTTAAACACACAACAATTACCATATCAAAGAGATTTTAAACATGCATAGGGACAGAGATACCATTCACTGTATGAAAACTTTACAGATGGGATTTTATATTTCATCCATACCCAAGTTGTTACCTGAGCAAGAGCAAATATCTCTACAAGGTCTACTTTCCTCTTATTAAAGACAATCCCATTCGTATGTTTCCAAATTTCCCCCACAATTGCTAGCCACATACCTTGCCATATTATATTTTGCCTACTATTAAGGTTAAGAAGATGGAATTGTTGAAAGTTATCCTTAGCCTTAACATGATGCAATGAGCTTAATTCCACCCACCTTCCTTCCACTTCCAAGTATCAGGGAATCCCTTTCTCAAGCTTTGGCTATTTAGTAAAAGGATTAGTTGTTCCTCCAATGATACCTCCTAGAATAGTCTCTACCTCCTCCATGATAGGTCCCAGATCCACACATTTGCTTCCCAATGTCCTACCACTACAAGAAAATGCTTTATTAGTAACCAATTTTAGTGACCAAAAACTGTTAGTTACTATAATTATTAATTTAGATACAAGTTTACAAAGTAAACAAATTATTGGTTACTAAAATATTTACTATTATGAATAAAAAATTATAATTGGTCACTAAATTGGTTTTTAAAATTAGCTACCATAGTTTTGACTATAAAAGAAAAGTGGTCACTAAAAATTAGCTACCTAAGTTTTGGCTACCAAAATAACTTAGTTACTAAATTGGTCTCTAATTAATTAGTGACAAATTTAGTGACCAATTATAATTTTTTATTTATATTAGTAACTATTTTACTAACCAATAAATTTTAATTTTGTAAATTGATATCTAAATTGATCACTATAGTGACTAGCAACTTTTAGTCACTAAAATTGGTTACTAATAAGACATTTTCTTGTAGTGTACGTCCTCTATAACACTTTCTTTACACTGATATTAGATACAACTGGGAAACCTATATATGAGTGGTAATTCTCTTATCCATTTGTCTTCCCAAAACTTTACTTTTTTCCCTTCTCCAATTGTCCACTCCATGCAATTATCGAACTAGTTTCCTTTCACAACACTCTCACTCACCTTATGGATGTCTTTCCATCACCTTGAGGCATTCTTTGGTATGTTAGAGTCATTGAGATTCCTCCATGAACCATATTTTGATTCCAGGACCACAGGCCATCATCCTCTACACCCAATCTCCCCTTCCATTTGGCTAAGAGCGCTACATTAAAGTTTTTAATGTCCCTTATAGCCAAACCCTCGACCTCCTTTGGTTTACAAATGTTTTCCCACCTGACCCACGCTATTTTTGTTATTACTCTAGGTATAAATGAAAAGGTGCTCTGAAAAATGTGTCTTATACATTGAATCAAAGTGGATTATATAAGCCTTTATATTATAGAAAGTAAAAACTAACATGCACTGGATGGTGATAAAATTGGAATAAATGGGCTCAACTATCTCCTAAATAATAGAACAGTCTAATAGCCTAAAAGCTAGGCATTTTATTTTATTAACTGACACACGTAATAACAACTTTGACTAACATACCCTCCTTTAAGCTACATGCCTCTGCCTCTGCTGCATTTAGCTTATTTAAGCGGCTTTAACTACTCCAAGCATGCTTCAAATCCTTTCAAATTGACCAAGTTTCAGTGGTTTTGTCACAATGTCAGCTACTTGTTCATTAGAACTGCAATATGTTAGGCGTACTATTTGGTCATTCACCAAATCTCTCAAAAAGTGGAACCTCATTGCAATATGTTTGTTTCTTCCATGAAAAACTGTATTTTTTGATAATTGGATAGCATAGCTATTGTCACATAATATTCCAGTTTCTTTCTTTTCCTCTAAACCTATATGTTTTAAGATTTTTCTAAGCCATATACACTGGCACACACAAGTGTCGGGGCAATATATTCAACCTCAATCGTGGATAAGCTTACAACGAGCTATTTTTTTGAAGCCCATGAGATAACAACAGACCCGATTACGAAGACTGAGCCAAATGTGCTTTTTTCTATCATCTAAGTCTCCTGCATAATTACTGTCACTATAAGCTATGAGGTCAGTTCTACCTCCTCTTTTATAGAATAGATCATGCTCTGTGGTTCCCTTGAGATATCACAGGAGTCTTTTTGTTGCGGCCTAATGTGACTCCTTCGGGTTAGCCATGAACCTACTAATCAGACCTACCCCATACATCAAGTCTGGTTGAGTTACTGTTAAGTACATGAGGCTTCCAATCGCTTGTTTGAATTTAGTTTCATCTAACGCAACACCATTGTCATCCTTTGATAGCATGGTTTCGTTATCCCTTTTGGTGAACAATGTATGTTCACTAGAGCATCTTTCATATTGTTCCTTTGCAAAGTAGGCCTCAATTTCGCTATACCATGCTTTTGGTGCTTGTTTAAGCCCATATAAATCTTTCTTTAACATGTATACTTGATCTTCTTTTCCTTTCTTGATAAATCCTACGGGCTGCTGGACAAATACTTCTTCTTGAAGTTCATTAGTAAGGAAAGTGTTTTCTACATCTAGTTGAAATATTTCCCATGCACTTTGTAAGACCCAAGAAAAATAAATAAATAAATAAATAAATATTTAATAAACGCGGGTAATAGGAGCCTTTAAGGCATTTAATGTGGAGTGCTATGATGTGGAAAAGTACTAGCTAAAGTGATTGAGAGTACTTAATTATGTGAGAGGACTTGGGTTCAAGTCTTATGTATGCCAATTGTATGTTATTTTAATTTGTGCATTTTTCAATGATATAGTTCAATGAGTCGTGATAATGTAATCCTAAAATTATAGGAATTATCACGAAACATGATTAGTTGAATTGGTTGTGCAATTGCGTTGTGATTGAGTGGTTGTGTGTTCAATCCTTACTGAGAGCAAATTAAACATTCTTTTGCCAAATTTTCTTTTGGCATGGAGAAGGAGGGTCAGAAAACCCTAGCCATCGGAGGGAGCAACCAGAAGGCCTAGAAAACCATTAAGTTAATGAGGATTAATGGTTAATAAACCTTTTACATACAAGGAATAGGAGAATTTGGTGGTTCTTAGAGGCAAAGGGAAGAAGGTTTGGGAAGGAAAAACAAGGATTTCGTTTTGAGCATGAATTGTCAAAGTAAGGGGGAGTTGTTTATGTTGGTTTTATTTGAATATAATATATTGTGCCATGTATGGTCGAAACTGCATGAAATTCCTTGTCATTTACGCTATTTTTTCGTAGGTTTCTGGCTTTTACCTAGAAACCACCTGGTGGCTCATTCCCTGCCGCCAAGCGACGTGTTGTTTCTTCCCAGTTTTCTAGGTTCGTTCTTGAATTACCTGGTAGTTAAACTGAACCGCCAGGCGATGCATGATGAGGGGTCACCGTTTTATTGCATTTTTTAGCAAATTGGGATGTACCGATCTCCAAGGTACTCCTATGTACGTGTGATTGCGAAATTCTATGTTCTTGCTAGTAGTGTGATGTTTGTGAATTATAAATGTGTGGGTGTAAACAACTGAATTACGCTCAAATCAAGGAACTCAATAAAAATTCTAGTTTTAGGGTATGAGGATATGAGTGAAGGGTTCATGATGCGTAAAGTTAATTAGGAATCGGGATTTGAGTTGATAAAGAAAAAAAAAACTGTGATGGGTTGTGGTGTGCTGATCAACTTGAAATTGGATCGAATTAGGGAAGAATCGTGGTATTCGTGAATGCAGAAAAGGGAGTTCTGGACCATGATCTGATACGCCGCCTGGCGGCATGTGGCCTACCGCTAGGCGATGTCGAGAGCAGAGGCAAAGTCTGTGGTTGAAATTGGCTGGTCGCGAGGGAGAAGCTTTTGAGTGAATGGAAATAGAAATTAGGAAAGAGAATAAAGTTGAAAGATAACAAGGATTAAAGCTTCTTGTGATTGGAACAATGGGGAAAGTAAGATATATTGGCTTATTGGAAGTAAAATGGTGAGGAATGATTGGTTCTGCATTAGTGTCAAAGTCAATGTTCTATATTCAATTTGGTCCCTATATTTGTTATTTTTGTTCAATTTAGTCCCAATTTTTGTTAACATTAACCAATTTGGTCCCTCTCCAAATTGAAACCAAATTTAATTTTTATATAAAATTCACATTTTTTATTAAATATTTTTATATAATATATTAAATATTTGGTTGTGAAGGTTGAAAAGTCTTAGGGATTAAGGTCTTGGCCAAGAACTAATTAGAATGACTAAGATGGGTGAATTACTATTATATTAATTACATATATTTTATTTTTGGGTATAAGCTCACCCTTTCTGTTTGTGATTGGCGATGATCGTGTGATTCGTTACACGGGAGCAGATGATGATACAGGTGATGCTGCGGATGCACAGACGACGGAGTGAGGGCTAGCTTGGGAAGTAGAGTTAGGTATTTTACTATGTTTTCATTTATGTTATTTTAAATTTTCCCGAATTTAGGAATGATAATATTGCGATGTTTGAATTTCTTTTCGATAATTATTTATTTAATTAAGTAATATTCCTTAGGGATGTTACACACTTTGTGCTGCTAAGGCCAATAAGATCCTTACAATATCAAGTGTTAGTTTTGATATGGTGATTTTAGCCAAGAAGGGGGGGTTGAATTGGCTTTATAAAACTTTTTTGAAAGCTTAAACCTTTTTTCAATTGAATCTAATAGACTGGAAAGTTTGGATGTAAATGTTGCAGACCAGTACACTTTCAATCGATTAAAATATAAAACAGCAAACTAATTTGTTCTTGAAGCTATAAAACAGTCGATTAAAAAGATAAATCAGTCGGCTAAAATATTGGAGATTTATGCAGAATGCAAAATTCGCAAATTCAACTCAAACAACAATCTTTTACATACAAGAGTTGTTCCAATTAATGTTTTTAACGAGTATATAACCTCAGATTACACAAGAACACATTAAATCACACCAAAGATCAAATTGCTTGGTTTTCTTTAGTTTTTAAAGAGTTTCAAAGTGAGTGAGATGAGGGAAAGAGAAATGCACAACTATTTTTATACTGGTTCACTCAATCACAAAGCTACATGTAGTTTATCAGGGCAACCTGAGCCTGATTTTCACTATATTCAAAAGTTTTACAAATCACACACCAAGATTACACTTTTGAACAACCAAACTCATAAGATTTTTGACTCACACAAAAATCTAGACACACACCCTGCAAGAATCACACTTACAGATTTGAAATCACATCAGGCAAACCAACCAGAGGCACAAAAACATCCAAAGCTGATGGTGGTTGTCCCTAGCCAACCATACATGTGTTCTTCAAGCTACTCACAAGCCAAAATGCCTCCAAGATCAACCAAGATCTTTAAAAGACGCGTTGCAGTTGTGTATTGCAGAGAGAGAGCTTTCTAGAGAAGAATGACAAAGTTTCATGCACAAAAACTCAAATACGCACCTCTACTTGCGAAAAACAGCTTATATAGTCTAGTTTCAGTGAAAACGGTCGATTGAATTTTCCGTACAATCATCTAATTTTACTTGACTTAAGTGAAATCAGTCGATTGAAAAATAATTCAACCGATTGAATACATTCATACCAGAAACTATATACAACAAGCCTTTTAACCTGTTAAAACCCATTTTAATAAATTAAAAGAGACACATTAAGGCACACAAGACATCTAACTTATGTCATATAGCCTACCAACAAGATATAACATTAACACATTACATTTAACATGTTATTTTCATATTTAATACACTAAAACTTAATCATCAAGTGGATTTTCATCAATCTTCATCAAACACCTATGATCTTCATGCACATGGCTTTATCAATTCTTTGCTTCAAGCTTGCTTGTGCCAACATCAAGTCTAGCCACTAGTGCAAATACCTTCGTGTAGTCTATTCCATATTTTTGTGCATAGCCTTTGGCCCCTAGTTTGGCCTTGTATTTTTCTACATTGCCACTTCATTGAATTTCGTCTTAAAAATCCATTTAACTTCAATTGGTGTAATACCTTTTGGAGAATCAACAAGCTCCCAAGTATTGTTCCTTTCGATCACCTTCATCTCTGCATCCATTGATTCTCTCCACTTCTTGCTTTTACATGTTTTCTCGAAGGAGTGTGGATCGTCAATGTTAGTTGCTATCATTTCCATTAAGCTCTCTTCTTATGTTTTTGCTGAAAGATTAGTTTCGTAATCGGCCATCCAAACGGGTTGTCTTCGTAGTCTTGTTGTTCTTCTTTCACTTGTCCTTGCTGCCTTCTCTTCAACTTGATTGTCCATTATTTCATTTTGTATAGATTCTGCATCGTCCTGTTCTATATTGTCTTCCAAATCGAGAGCTTTGGCTTTATCTTTTTCTGCATCCTCATCCCAATTTCAATTTTTTTTCCTTCTTCAAACACTACATCTCAGCTTACTATGACTTTCTTTGAAATGGGATCATATAGTCTGTATGCTTTAGACTCATCACTGACTCCCAGGAAAATGCATCTTTGGCTTTTTTTTTCTAACTTGCTTCGTTTTTGGTATGGAATATGAATATGTGCTACACAGCCAAATATTCAAAAATAGTCAACGCATGGCTTTATGTCACTCCAAACTTCTTTTGGAGTGAGTTGATCTACTGCAGAGGTTGGGCTTCTATTTTGAACATGTACACACCACCGAACCACCTCGGGCTAGAAAGATTTTGGAACCTCCTTCTCGTGTAAAACTGCTCGTACAACATTCAAAGTGGTTCTATTTTTGCGTTCTGCGACTCTATTTTGTTGAGGAGTATAGGCAGCCATCAGTTGCCTGAAGATACCCGGATTAGTACAAAATTTTGCAAACTCCTTAGAGGTGAATTCACCACCTCTATCCGTTCTTTTGTTGTTGTGTGAGGATGATGTGATGGGACCACATATGTCTGCATGGATCAACTGAAGCTTCCTTGAGGCCTCCACGTGCTTCGCTTTGATATGAAGTCTCATTGTTGCTTTCCGGCAAGGCAAGTAGTGCAAATTGTTTTGGCAAATTTCATAGAAGGTAGTCCAAGAACCAAATGTTTGCATGCAAGTGTGCTCAGCCTATGGAAGTGGAGGTGTCTAAAGCGACTATGCCACAATTGAGCTTATTTTTACAAATCATCTTCAACTTGGAGGCACATGGGTTGCGGTGACGCTGTCAAGTAGAACATCTTATTCCCTTTCATCTTAGTGTGCATAATTAGGCCTTTATCTGGGTGAAATATTTTGCACATGCCACTTTGAATTAGAATAGCTAACCCTTTCTCATGAAATTGCCCTGTAGGTAGGTCTTAAGCTCATGCACAAAGTAGACGTCTGATATTACATGTGAGATACCATCAATTTGTACTCGAATGCTTCCTTTTGCGACAACAACCATTGTGGTGTCATTTCCAATTTTGATCGTTCTGCTAAATCCTTCTTCTATGTTTGCAAACCAATGTTTGTTTTCGGTCATATGATTGTTGCAACCACAGTCCAGAAACCAAACTTCTTCTTGTACAATTTGTGCTGACTCTTCATATGCCACCAACAGAACCTCTTCTTCTGCCTCCTCAAGTGCAAAGTTAGCCTTCTTCTCTAAATCAAGACATTCATAATTGGAAGTGGACTAACTTGTGGCACTTAAAGCACTCAATGAGCGCTTTGTTGATAAGGTATATGCCTCTTCCTCTCCCACGATTGCGACCACCTTTGCATCTCCCAAATCTGTCATTATTATTTCTACCAAATTGGTCATCATTGTTGACTTTTAGTACATGTTTATCCATTTGAAATTCTTGCATCCATTGCTCATGAACAAGTAGGCTACTATGAACTTCATCAATACTCAACGTGCTCAAATCGTTAGATTCTTCTATTGAGCATACCACATAATTAAATTTGGAAGTTAATGATCTCAAGATCTTGTTGACCATCGTGCTTTGTGCCATGATTTCACCATTTGATTTCATCTTGTTGACCACACTTAGAGTCCTCTCTAAGTAGTTATCAACCTTCTCACCTTCTTTCGTGGCCAACAACTCAAACTCGAGTTGCAGTGCTTGGAGCTAGGCTCTCTTCACTTTAGTAGATCCTTGATATTTTTGTTGCATGGACTGCCATATGGCCTTCGAGGTGCTCTTATCCAGAATAGTTTCCAGAATCTCCATGTCAATGGCTTGAAATATGAAGTTCTTCACCTTCAAGTCTTTTAACTTGGCATCTTCCACATGTTTCTTATATGCTTCAGTGGACATGGTTTCAACTGTTGGTATGCCTTCTTCTACGAGTTGCCACAACTCCTTAGTTCGTAGAAAGTTCTCCATCGTCATAGACCAAAAGTTGTAATGGCCATTGAATCTAGGAATGACCAGCATAACAAACTTCTCCAACGTAGAAATCCTTCGCACTCACACAACACACCCAGTGTATTTTCTCTAACACTCGTTAACTGTATTTTCCTCTCACACTCATCGTGTTTTTCTCTCACACTGTATATCAGGCCCCTTGTGGAGCTCTGATACCAAATGTTATTACTCTAGGTATAAATGAAAAGATGCTTTGAAAATTGTGTCTTATTCATTGAATCAAAGTGGCTTATACAAGCCTTTACATAACAGAAAGTAAAAACTGCCACGCACTGCATGGCAACAAAAATGGAATAAATGGACTCAACTATCTCCTAAATAATAGAGCAGTCTAATAACGTAAAAGCTAGGCACTTTATTTTATTAACTAACACACGTAATAATAGCTTTGACTAACATTTTTCCTAGCTTCAGAGATCCATAACCCTAAAGGAATCCTCTTTGTATTTTTATGAGTTCGTTGCTTACACTTTTTGGCACCTTGGAGAAGGTAAGGTAGTATAATGGTAAAGCAGAGACCACCAATTTTATTAAACTAACCCGACTAGCTATGGATATTAGTTTGTCTATCCAACTTGATAGCCTGCTTCTGACTTTATCAACCACAGGTTGCCAAAATTGTGTATTCCTTGGGTTTCCACCAATTGGCATTCCAAGATACACAAATGAAATTTTCATATGTTTGCACTTTAGAGTGTTGGAGAATTCTCAACCCCCCAATTTTGGTAATGAAAAAGTTTAATTATATATCAACTAAAGATATATAGGTCTATAGTCATCCACACATAAAGGGTTTTGTTTTGTTAGAACAAGTGCTATGAAAGAAACATTACACTCTTTTGGGATCTTTCCTTCTTTTTGGAACCATTTTACAGCTTGACAGACATTAGTCTTGAGAGTATCCCAAATATGCTTTAAGAAGAGGAAATTAAATTCGTTCAGACCAAGACTTTTTGTTCCACCACATCCATTTATCGCCTCCTCTACTTCGTGGTCCCCTATATTCTTCGTTAAAGACTCATTATCATCCTCTGATATGGTTAGGAACTCAATGTTTTGAAGGTTGAGGCTAAATTGCTTAGGTGGAGAGAAACACTTTTCAAAGACTTTCTTTACCTCCTATCTTACCTTAATTGGATCTGGCACCATGAGCCATTCAGATCCACCTCTTTTAAATCGTTCTTGATACTTCAAACTTTACATTATGAAATATTTCATAATGATTTTTTTAATAAAAGAGTTCTTAAATACAATATAAAATATATGTAGTTATTAAAAGTATAAAAAAATAATACACGCATAACTGGTGAGATATCATTATCTAATCTTACGTTATCAATAAAAACTGAATATGATTTATTCTGATTGATTATAATGTGAAAAACGCTGTATTAATACTAAACTCTTTAAAAATGTATTTTAAAATACAGATATTTTAGATTATTTTTCAAAACACGATAACCCTTCATCTTCACCTCCCTTAAGAATGGTTCACGTTACGGAAATTGTCCGCTTCTCCACCAAACTTTGAGGATCTTTGTTTTTTTCTTGGGTTCCTTTGCTTGGATCTTGACATTTTCAGGATCTGAATCCCTATTTAATTGCTTGAAATGTTTTTTTCTTTCTCTGAAGTCTTGTGTATTTATTCTACAAAGCAATCTTGAACCACAGTAGGGTTTACAAATTTAGTATGCAGCCTTGTGTTAGTTTTTATAGAATATAAACTCTGGAAGCTTTTGACGAAGTTAATGGTGGCTAAGTTTGAGAAGATGAAAGTGGTGCCGAGGAGGCTGAAGGAATTTGAATATATACGAAGATAAAAAGAGTTTAGAAAGAGAATTAGGTCGGAAAGATGGCTAGGGAATTCCTTGCAATGTTTCATGGTGGCGCCAAAGAGGAAATGATTTGGTATAACTCAGGGACCTTAGTTTTGCTGGGAATCGTTTTTCTGTCTCTTTTGCTTATAACAATGGTCATATTTTCCTGTGGGCTTGACGACAACGAGCCATATTCACGAAGAGCACAACCACCTCGTAGATATAACAGCAGCCGTCATGGTGGTAGTACTACGCATTCACGAAAATCAGATCGTCGCTTAAGCGGACTCGGTGGTGACGGTGGCGGTGACGGAGGCGGCGGTTAGATAAAATGTTTAATTTAAACTTGGATGTTAGTATTACATTTTCAGTCACAGCGTCAAAATTTTGAGACAAGGTTTTGTCTGTTCCATATGCTGTTAATGATTAAGATGAAACTGAAATTATGATGCAACTGCAGCCGTAGTTTAAATCTTCTTGTTAACTTAGTGAAATCAAGATCACATTGATCCATGGATGTATAAATTTATATATAGTACTTAAATTATTCAGTTGGTTTGATGAGGTGGCTCTTCTAGGGTTTGAAGCTTCCATTGAATCTCTAGCATTCTATTCAAAATGAAATTAATGCACAACATTCTCTCTAATTCTCACGTAAAACAACATCAAAAATCAAATAACTAGGATTACTTATTTTGTTTGAGAAGGACATTGATTTGTTAAGACAAGTACTTAAAAGATCTCACTCCTATGCTCTATTTGACACAGTTAGATCCTAGTAAGTACTCAGCCCAAACGACTCCTCGGTGCATAATTTTGTAAACAAAAACTCTCAACATTGGTATCGTCTTTATGGTTTTCACTACACTGTGCTTGTTGTGATGAATTTGAGGATGAAGAAGTGAACAGTGAAAGAGAGAGTCTGGTATTAATTCCTTGTTCACTTTCTGCAGGATCTTTCTTCATTTGGTCATCGTTAACTTTTCTTGAATCTTGACTTAAATTCAGCTCCAAAAAACTCAGAGGCCCTTTCTTTTCATATTCATCTTTGATTTCACCTTGCTTCCATACTTGCACCTGATTAAGGAATTCTGGCATTCGATTTTTAACATCACGTAGCTACAATTCCAAAACGAACCATTAATACCTTAGCTAATATATGTACACACAAATGGAACTCCAAAATTGAACCATTTTTTTTTTACTGAAATTTCTAGGTTCTTATAGCTAGATGACATATAGGATTGTATTTACCAGTAATTATATCTATTAATTAAAAATAATCTTAGATATATGTGTTTTAATGTTAGTACTACAAAAATCAACAGCTCTTTTATGCTTGATAAAATATAATTGAATGATAGGATAAAGTAAATTTATATTGTAAGTATTTTTAAATGACTAATATAACAATGAGACAATTTCTTTTAAATTATAAAATTGGTTATGGAGAATACACAACCCTAACCCCCTGCATATATTTGAATATGAAGAAGAGAGGTAACATAAACTTCCTAAATTTTTACCTTTTATTTGAGAGGAAAAAAGTAAATAGAAAGTGTAAGTTATTTCCATGAAATTCAAAAAGTTATTTTTATCCCAAATTGAAATAAAAGAGAGAACATAACTTTTTTCTTTTTACAATATACAAATTTAAACTAAAAACTCTATGTTAAAACAAATTGATAGATTACAAAGTATTTTTTTAATACGGTTTTCTTCGTACAAATCCATCCCAATTAAACGTCAATGTATTTCATTAGTAAATGTATAATTAAAGGGAAAAAAAAGTATAAACTTAGAAATAAAGTCAAGTCAACAGTTTTCGTAAAGAAAACATTTTATCTCTAATAATTTTCAAACAAAATAAATTAAACGTATTGACCCGTTTTTATTTTTTTTTTGTTAAAAAGGTTATTATAAAATACGTGTTTGAATATGGCTCTCAATTAAAGAAACGAAGCCATTCTTTTAAAAAAAATGGAGAAGTTAAAGCTATGGTTTCCACATTCAGATCTCATCCGAAGCAAAACATTTATAAACTGGGGATATTGGTGCTTAAAAGATTAGTTGTATATATAAAAATTGCATTGGAGAGAAACCCACCATATATAAGAAAATCTTTTAATTTACTTATTCTCATAATTAAGCAAATCAAATTATGTGATTAATGTATAGCAGTTTTATTACCTCAGCATCAAACTTGGCGTGGCCAGTGAGGTTAGGACTGCAAGAACTTCGTTGATACTGATAATTACACAAATCTTTATCCCACACTGAACTTGATCTTATCATCATGTGGTGACTATTGAAAAACCCAGTGGGGTGTAATCTACAGAGAGAAACACTACTGATATATCAGAATTTCATCAATTTTTTAACATATATATATTATAGTTGATTTCCTATTGACTGTTTTCTTTCTATACCTTGAAGAGCCATGAGCACTGATCTGATAAGGTGATTGTTCCATGAGCAGAGATGATGGAACATAATTTCTGTTATCAACCACAAATTGTCGTGGGCCATTAAGTCTTCCGTACATATCGAAAATACTGTGTCTTCCTTGCATTGCCCTATTCTGAGACAAAACTGAAATAAAACACAGTGAACTGAATCATCATGCATGTCTTGCATTGCAATGAGCTCGACCAAAACATGGTTTTACTATATTAAGGTTCTGAAAAATTTACCTTGGCCAGACTCATCAAGCTTTTTACTTCGATACATCTGAATTTCAAAATATAACTATAAGGTGTTACACGAAAAATTGTTTGGCAAAAATGTTTCTCCCGCTGGAGTAGAATAAAGCAACAAATGTTGTATATTTATACCTGTAAATGGCTCTTTACATGTGCAATGCTAAGTCCTCTCACATTCATCAACTGGAGAACCAACTTGGGCGTTGCTCCTGTACACAAAATTATCAAAGAAAGAAAATGTAAGATTATGGAATGTTTGCAAAAAATCTTTCAGAAATTAAAAAGAACAAACATTAGTAACCTTATGTAACACAAGTAGTCAAAGTTTGAGTTAAGGTTTTGAGTTCAAACACATTGTCTTCATTATGCTTGAAGAGAGTTGCACTTACTTTCTTGTCCACCAAGCCTCTCAACAGCATGCACAAAAGCTAGATGAAGATCAGGGGTCCAACGGAGTCTTGGCATTTTGGACCGAACATATTGCCTAACAGCGTTTGCACGCTCTTTCCCTTCATCACTTGAGTTATTGTTACTACTCAAATTACCCTCTTGAGATGATATCTCATTGTTACTGATAGGGTCATCACTGGTGCTACCATCTCCATCATCCACAGCTTCTTCATTCAAATCGAAGAATGAACGTTTTCTTCTAACACTTGCAGAAGAGGGTCTGCTACTTTCACTCTTTTCTTCCTCAGATATACAAATTCTCTCATCCATTTCTATCAGATTTATTTATTCTAAATGCTCCTTTTCTTCTGCAGGTATGGAGTGAAGTCAGAAAAGCAACAAAAATATTAGTTTGCCATTTTTGTTCAAAGTATTGCCATAACCAAGATGATATGTTGCACATGTGGGAAAAAAATATTAAATGCAGTTTAATTAGTTCTACTCATTTTGAAGACACTATACATGATGCTTTAGAAGGACTCCCTGTCTTTCTTACATTTGTACCATAAATTTATTACAGGTTTTGCTTGTTCCTAGGTCTTGGAATTCCACACTAACCAATATATAACCTACAATTTGAAAACTGTGATGACATGTATAGAAAAGCGCATCACCTACAATAAATCTAAGTGAAAGTGCAGTACGTGATCTATTTTGTGAATATTATTAGTTTGTTTTCTTTTTATTTTTTCATATTCTAACAAAATACAAGCTCCTTTTTTCATGTTTTTGTTTGTGTTTGTAAGGGGATGGGGTAGATGTCTATAAGATTCACATTTGAACTTCCACAAAACAACATGATCAATCAGAATTCTGGAAGCAAACTAATCCTTTTTAATTTCAACTGCTAGAGAAGGATGAGATCTACAGCCAAGAAAAAAGTCAAGACTTGAAGTCAAACAGAAATGGTTATTCATAAAAATTAAGCATATATATGTAGATGTATATGTATGTATGAGTGAGCAATTTGAATTGTTCAAAAGGTGGAAGAGAAATAGAGAAATAGAGATATAGAGTATAGTTTTGTGCAAACCATTGGTGACGATGAAGCTTAATAGCAGCTTAAAGTATTCCTTCCAAGATAACTGATGAGACCAAACAAAACGACCACAGATGATTCAACAAAAGCCAAATCTAGTTTGCAAGATCCAACAAAACCAATTTCGTTGGAGACCCCGAAATCTGTTTTGCAGAGGTTGATTCAAACATATCTAGTGTTGGCAGAAAAGTAAGTAGTGTTTGAGTCCTCTGGTGTTGATGGATCCAATATTCTGTAGATGAAAGGAAACCCTATATACTTCCACACACACAGAGAGAAAGAGAGAGAGATTATTTTTCTGGCAAGGTTCCTTTCTGTAAGAGGTTGAGGGTGCATTATTAGCAAGTGGGACTGGTTGGAATGTATGAAAAATTAAGCCTAAAATACCACTAGTCATCGCACATCAAATCAAATATTCTCAGAAATTAGTATATTCAATATAATAAAATATTTTACATGTAGAAGACGATGGTCGGACAAAACCATTGTATTTTCTGACTAATAATATTTTTTACATTTTGATATTAAAACATTTGAGTTAGCATGTAGCTAGCCGGAGCTAACAGATATACTAGATCAAAGCCACACATATGACCACTATTTTGTACTATTGAGAATCATGTGATTTTTTTTTAACCTTTTTTGTTTTTCCAATTTTTCTTTGACAGATTCTGTCCCTTGCCTCTTTCTAGTTTCCTTCTTGCAATTAACCTATCTGTGATAATCTTTACTATTAATGTCATTAAGTTGACCTCTGTCACTCACAAAATCCCTTTTATTGTTTATTTTATAAAACTATTCATAATTAGGTTTATAGCCGTATATCAATTTTGAAGGCGTATATATTATTGACCAACATTTATATATCTCTTATAGTCTTCAAACACAAATCTCGTAATAATTCCTTTTTTATTCTTTGCATCTCTCATTGCATGCCAATATATTCTTTCGGCTGAACCAGTCTCATCACAATCGTTTTGAATAGTATTGCATTAATTATAACTAATCAAGTTTGTTTTAATTTAAATGTTAATTAATCCTTTAAGTGTATAAAAGTTACAAAGCATATATACCTGGAGGTATAAACACATTATAGCCACCCGAGAATTCTATATATAAAGTAAGATTTATGAACAGAAAAATTAGGTATTTAGTATATTGATTAGTACCAAAATTCCAATAAAGAATTACTCTGTATATTCACCCTATAATGGCCTATAACCTAAGTGTCTAACTTGACAAACAAAGATGTTTTAGACTTTTCAAAGTTTTGTCTTGGTAAGCTATATCTATTTCAAGTAGGAAAAGTAAAACTCCTAGAAAGCCCTATATATATATATATATATATATATATATATATATATAAAGAACTCCAAATCCCAAAGTGTAAATAGTCAAATAAATATATGATCTATAACCTCGAAAGTTAATGTCAGTATGTCGTAACTGATTAATTAAGGAGACATTGGCAATGATAGGGGTAAACAAACGTAGGGGCAAAAATGTTTGTCCTATATGTTTCTTTTATCTCGAAAACTAAGTTTGAATGGTGCTTGTATGTGGAAGAAGATGTATAAATATATAAATCCTTCTGCCAAGAACTTTTTTTGGTGACGTAAATAGTTTCATCCAAGTGAATGATGATACATGAAAATCTTTGGCAGAGAGAAAGTAAAATACGTGCATGTGATTTTGAAAAGGTGAAAAGTGATTTGCAGAGATATATTAAAAAATATTGGGAAGAGGGTAAAAAGAGAGGGAAAGTAAAATATAGAAGATGATGCATATATTTGATAATATTCCGTAGCATTGTCTCATTTATGGATGGTTTTCCTTATTGTCCAAGGATTTACTTTTGTGGAGCATCTGAGAGAGAATTTAAGAGAGTTGTGATGAAATGATGAAGACAAAATATATATTAAATTGGTCGCAGAGCAGAGTGTAGGTCCCAATGAGGAATCATTTTCAAGGATTAGGTTTTGGGAAGAAGACACCGAAATTTGACTAGAGATTAGTATGAAGAGAGTTTTACGTGTGTTGGAGGACAGAGAGGTGAATGAAGACAAATATTCGAAGGATTAAAGAAATTTGATACGCAGGAGAGAAGAAATGGGTTCTCGTGCGGATTGAAATGGAAAAATGGGAGAATTCTCGTAGCTCTACGTAGCGGCTTATACAAAACTTTCTTCTTTGTCATTTTGTGTGCATGGGAGTTGACATGTTGCATATTTTAGGAACACTTGCAGAGAAGCAAAGAATCTTTCTCAGAATTACACCTTTTATTATATATATATTATATCATCAACATCTCTTGCCCGTTACCAAAAGCTCTACACCACCTAATTTTATTATTTATTTTCTCCATATAATTCATTCAATTTCCTACGTCTATTTATACACATATGCATTTTATATTTCCGATTAGTAGTGAAGTCATTTTCCTTCCCCTGTCTGCTATAGTCTTTTTTTCGTTTTACATTTTTGTTTCTGATAGCTACTCTACTGTGGATTCTTATCAGAAATGGAAGTAGGTGTGAGGTTCTCCATAAATTGAAATTAAATTTATTGCCATTTCTTCAATTAATATTATTATTTCTTTTCTCTTATTTTATCACATGTAAGTTTTTTTTATCTCAATTTAGCTCTATCTAAAGTGAGTCAATTCAACTAAACACAAACTAAAAGTAAATCGATATAATTTAATTTACTTTTTAGTGATCGGAATTTTTAAAATCCAGCTCAATTTATCACGAGTCAATATAGGTTAGGAGAATTGATTCACCATCACTACTAATAAACTTCATTTTCCTGCCAATTTTGTTTTGAAACTTTTTTGTAAGAAATACTTACAAATTTTGTTGTGAAATTTTTTTTGCAATTGTTTTTAATTTTCTTGTAAAATATTTTGTATGATACACTTTTTGCAACAAATTTGTAAGAAATATTTGCAAATTTTATAATTTTGTAGAAAATGATTATCCATGAAGAAATTACCTACCAATTCAAATTCTTAGGAAAATTGACAAGAAAAAAATTTTACTTGTAAATTTTTTTAACAAATTTGTAAGAAAAATCTCATCTAATATGAAAATTTTTAGTAGTTCATATATATATATATATATATATATATATATATATATATATATATATATATATATATATATAATAAGAGAGTGTGTATTCAAATAAAGCATGGTTCCGATTATTTTCCATCTTTCTAATTTTGCATTGATCAATCTTAGATTTTAACACCTCTAACAATTGTTGAGTACTCATACATCATTTTCCTTTAGATCATATACTAGTTATTTCTTTCAGATCGTTATATGCTATTCAAAAAACTTATGTTTGGATTCATTGATTCATTGGACTTGAATCTTCACAACAAGAGAGATTTAATTAACTTAACCATTTATCAACATGATTATTTTGAGAGACGTTTTATTGAAATAACATATATTAATTAGTGATATAACTATTGTATATAAATAAAAGAAAATAAGTTAAGCTACTTTTTGGAGTAGATCAAGTTCAACCTAACTCAAATTTAATTTTCAAGGTGAGAATATATTGGAGCTCTCACATTAACTTAAGAGATAGGATAAAAAATAGTTTGTATATATATACACATATATGGGGACAGCCCTAATCTTATGGAGACAATATTTTTCGGTTGAAATGTACCCAAAACTAAAATTTAATGTTTAGTCTTGCGAATTTCATACACATGTATTTCTTTTATTGACCCGTGATATGAAAAAAATAATGTACTTGAGTAGGGAAAATTCTCACATCATGAGTTAGATTTTAGGGTAAGGTACACTAAAGTTTCATTTTAAAAATATATCAAAATCTATTAGATCACTCATTGTTGAGTTGTTATTGAATCACTTATAGATGCTCCACCCATTAAACTTCACACTCTTCAACGTGAAAAATGATCTTTTGGAGATTCTATATTATTGGTACTATCACTAAAATAATGCATAAATGAAGATAGACTCTTATTTTATAAAACAAAGGAAACTTAAACTTAAATTATAAGCATCACATAAATGTTTGTCTTAGATATTATTATTAGACTTTGTCACCCTTCATTAAGTTGTCACCAAATTATTCGCAATATCATAAAAAATTTGCCTTAAACAATTTATTATGTCTAGTCTTTGAAACTCTAAATATTGATGTTTTATTCCATGACATTGAGTTGAAAATTTCATATTACTTAGTACCTTACAGCAATAAGAAAAATCTTCACCTTATAAATTGAAGGTTGAGTTATATTAAGAAAAAGTAATATCTAGACATGAAGTTCTTAACCCAACATTTGTGGACATTCATAATAACTTAATAGTAAATGAATTAATAAATCTAGCTTAATTGTTAAGATAAGCTTTAAATTTAACCTGACATGGACTAAATATAGATAGGTAAACTAACAATTGGCTCATATACCATTTCAGAATTAGTTTCGTTTAATTCAATCCTAAAACGTAACATAATGTAAGAATTATCACACGTTTATATATATTAGCTATTTTATTAGATAATTATAGGATTTCCAACACACTTCTTCCCGAGCTCCTAAAATTATTTCCTTTCACGTTCTATAACTTTCTTTAATCCTCAACTTACATGATTAACTAATTAATATAAGATAAAAAAAAATACGATTACGATTCATGTGATTTCGTTTAAAAAGAATTGGTGTTGATATTATAAATGGCAATCGATTAAACAAGTCATTTATTTAGTTTTTATTTTATCAGAATTCGTACTGAGCAGAGGAGTGTGTTGAATGTTACCTTTTACACCCTTCAAACCATGGGAGAAGTATCACTGCTATATAAGAACAGATTTGACAGAGAACACTGATGTCAATTCACTCGTATACAACTTTTTTTCCGCATAATTTTTAATGGTTGAATTAATATAATCTTCTCATACATGAAAAGTGAAATAGCTTAAACAAAACAGTCTAAAAAAGATGAAAAAGAACATAAAACCTAATTGTGTAGGTGTTGTCTACAGGATCAATGTCTGCACCTATGTCTACCTAAATAGGCATAGTACCTATACACGTGGATATTTAATATTCAAACAGTTACTTCATGGTACCAGTATTAACTAGATGTTCTGGTTTTGTTTAAGAAAAAGTGCTATGCATAATATTAGGAAAAGTGATACTTAATTAATTCCTCAACCATGAACTCACAAAACACAAGATGATATACACAAGAATCAGGTAGTAGAAACATAAATGCAAATTCATGGGTGTGTGCATCGTATATTACTGAGTTATTAATTATGTCTATAATATACTATAATATAACTACCGTCTTCTTCCAGTAGGTAGGCTCTAAAAACTTTGTCTTTTTTTTCAAAGTACAGGGATTGGCTCTCACTTTTATATTCTTTATTGGCAAAGTATTTATGTTAAGATAATTTTAACATAATCACACACTAATAAAATTAATTAACTCAGTTGATTTAAAATGTTATACTTTCTCTCGTTTGATATATTGTTTTTATTCGATTCAAATCAGTTCAACAGCATCCTTAGAAACAATGACTGCATTCTTGAGATCTTTATTTTGGAGTGTGGAACTCCGTCACAGTTTTATCTTTAAAAAGTGTTTCAGAAGATGAAAAAATGAAGGGAGAAGTATCTAAACTACGCTTGATCTCGACTTCTAAACGATATGAGACTTTTTTGACGTACCAAATTATATACCGTACTACATAAAATGATTTAAGAAAAGACTATTAATTTGTTCAAAAGTGAGTTTTATAAGAATGAGACATAATGAAATAAGATTTAAAAAGAAAAAAGAAAGAATTATTTGTGATAGAGGTGTGGAGAGAAGAAGCCTAGAGTATTGTATATATTTTGGAGCATTATTTGGCATGTTGTCGATGAAGTATCAGATTGCACAGAGTAAGAATTTTGGCTGCTACCCATCTTAGTAATGTGTGAGATTGGATTTGTGTGATAAAAAAAGAAGAATGCATGCAAAGATTCTATAGGTCGTTCCAAGGTCTAAGTGGTTTCATATATAATGTTTGGTTGCATATATAATGCCTACCTTCGCGGCGACTCTTTCGCCAAAGCAAAAACAAAGCTTCATAAGAAAATGGTGTTAGAAAAATTATGACAGAGACAGAGACACAAAGAGAGAGAATAATGCCATGCTGTGTAGTGATCATAATTGATCACATGCCCATGTTTTGCGGAGTCTCAAAGTTAAAAAGTTTGCAACCATTTTGGCTATTAGTTCAAAAACTAGCTGTAGACATGGTGATATTACTCAGATGGTGCTTTCTCTGTTGCATCAGTTTTTCTACCTTTCTTAATTTATTACGAGTCAGAATCTCAAGAAATTCTGTCCCTGGAAAACATAATTTTCATTATGTGAATCAGAGACCAAATTTTCACTCACAACAACTCCATCTACCTTTTTTCTTCAGGTTAATTAATCCATAAATATTTTGTATATGCACAACTATTTTTTTTAATTTGTTAAAAATATTTGTAAAAAAAATACTCTTTTCTACTTTTTTTTAAGTCTTAATTAGCACGTACTTTTTCGTGAATAATTATTTTCTACAAAGTATAAAATTCGTAAGTATTACTTATAAAATTTATTGTGAAAAAATGTTTTATATAAAATATTTTGCAACAAAATTTGTAAGGTCCACAATTTTCCTTATTATTATACCCTAAATTCAAGGGACTGCCCCAACTCAGTTGGGCCTAAGGCTGGCCTATAAGGAGACAAAGATCTAATCTACCCTAACGGTTTAATTCTACTCACTTTGCAGAAATCGATCTCCTACCCTTCTTAGAGTAGTCGCAACCCTCTGCTAGGGTTTGATCTTCAGCCTCCGTCAAGTCCGCTCAAGTGTATTCTTGCCCCGCGTAAGTTACTCTCCGACTCATACCCCTCCCCCCTTAGTATATTTTCGTGTTTTCCCCAGCTAAGGTTCTGTAGCGAGCTTATCTTGTAATCTATTCCGTTGTTTTTCCAACTTCTAAGCATACTCCTAAAGTTGTTGTGTTCGTGTTTGCTGTCGAGGTCCTATACTAGCTTATTCAAGGTAAAGGAAGTTAGATTTTTGGGTTTTAAATTATTTTTGGCTTGATTAGAGTCTGTTGGGTGTTTGTATGAACTGTATGATTGCGATAAATATGAGAAATGTTTGGTATTGCTTTTTGGGTGTGAATATATGACTGTTGTAGAAAGGACAATGGCGAGATCTGTTGCTCTCACCCAAGCGAGACTGACTTGCCCAGGCGAGACTGACTCGCCCAGGCGAGACTTGCAGTAGCAGACTAGGGGTTTCACGAACTCTCGCTTAGGCGGAGAGCTCTGGTTTTGAGCGAGGCACTGTCTCGCTCAGGCGAGAGACGCTCACCTAAGCGAGAAGGCGTGGAAGCCTTGGGGTGCTGCTGTAGTTTAGCCCAGGCGAGGAACCTCACCTTTGGGCGAGGGGTTGTCTCGCTCAGGCGAGGGAGGGCTCGCCTAAGCGAGCCTGCGAAAGTCTTCCACCGCCTTGTCGTGAACTCGCCTAAGCGAGAGTCTATCGCCTAAGTGAGGGCACTCCTCTCGTCTGAGCAAGGGCTCTTGGCTTGAGCGAGATCTGCTGCAGGTTACATTGTTTTTCTTCACTTGGTTAATTGGACAGTTTGATTTATGATATACTCTATATAATGCATGAGGCCCGTGAAATAAAATGCATGGTATAATATGTGGTTATAAATTGGATAGATGTGATTGTGTGATATTGGCATGTGAAACAAATGAGATGGTTGGTAATCAAAGAGGCATGGTATTGTTATGAGATGAAGCCCTATACTCATGAATTGGGAATAACCAGTGGTATGGATTCAACATGTGTTATGAATGAGGATTGGTTACAGAGATTGGTATGAAATTATATGCATGATGAATATTCATTTATTGTTTGATTTTGATTGGTTTGTGGTCAGTGCATAATTCCTTAGAATCTTAGGCGAGACTTCAGGGTCATGCTTCAATGGTCGGGACGTAATTCCATGACCCCTGTTAGTGGGTGTTCATGGTGGTGCCACATCTGTATAATTTGGTAAGGATTCAAGGTAAGGTTGCATCCTGACACTCTAAGGAGTCAGTTAGTCTCACTTAGAGCGGACTGACTCTTGTGGTGAGAGTAGCAGGAGGCCTGAAACTCATTAAGGGCTAACATTGTGAGTGGGGGGATTGGAAACATTGTAACACTTGTAACACTTAGCTCGGGGTGAGCAGAGATATCCACCACAAGTGCAAGCATCCGCTAAATCCGACCTAATTATACATATCCGGATGAGTCGAGTCGAGTCTTAGTGTATTGATTTGAAAGTCATAACATGCTTGGATGACGTATGTATAGTTGACTGTGAAAGTGTATTTGATCGCATGATGAAACTATATTGTTGGGCTCTAGCTTACCCTTCTATTTGTTGTTGTATGTTTTGTGGTGTGGTCTTTTCTTTTGCAATGATCATCAACTTGTTGTTGATGTGAGCAGAGGTGAGAACTCCCCGTAATCATCAGGGTGATGGAGGTTCCACTGCATAATTGACTTGGACTGGATCTAAGTTTATTTGGGCTATGGCCCATGTATAGGGATGGCAACGGGGCGGGACGGGGACGGGTTTCGCTATCCCATACCCATCCCCGCAGAAAAAATTCATCCCCATACCCAAACCCAACGGGTATTAAACTTTTGTCTCATCCCCATCCCCACCGGATAACGGGTATAATCTCGTACCCATACCCGTACATGTGTTCTAACAACTTCAATATTAATTTTTATAAGAGAAAAAAATTACGGTAAAGAAAACATAATATTATCAAATATTCAATATTAGGAGGATGATTGTTTCTTCCATATCAAATATTTTGAAATAAATTATAATTGCCTACATTTTATATTACAATACCAAATAAAATTTCATGAGAACCAAAACATTTATTAAATTTGCAAACTACAACATTAATGAAACTTAGTTGATAAAATTAAAAAATATTTCAAAAAAATATAAAAGGAAAACAAATATTCAAATTAAAATATATTTTAAATGTTTGTTTACTTCAATTTTTTAAATTATAATGAATCTCTTTTTTATCTATAACAATATATAAAGGAGATTCTTCTTTTTGTGTCCACATTTCAAAATACCAAGTTTACCCTTTAAATATAATAATTTATTAAATTTTTAAAAATTGATCATTACTTTTATAAGTTTTTTATAAAATCGGCTATCTTTGCTTCTTCTCTTCTTCTTTATTTATCAATGGTTATTTTTTCATCTGTTCTGATATACTTCACTTTATTTTTAATAAATATAATTTTAGTTTATATATTAACTTAATAACATTTTAGTTTAAAAAATGCATACACATAGGCGCGATAACGCCTGTGTTTACGTTAGTACACTAATAAAAGTTATAATACATCACTTGATTAAAATGACACAAAGAACAAATAATAAAAACAATAATAAAATTTTGACATAGATTTTGTATCTTTTGAACTTCAATATATGTTGGATAGTGACAAAAAAATATTCATAGCAATTACATTAAATTTTTATATTGTAGTAAATAAAAGTTATTTATACAATTAAAGTGAAAAAATTACAGTATGATTAATAATGAGTTATAAAATAACAAATAATTAGATAGAATATATCGAAATATTATTCTACATGATGAAAATAAACAATAAATAAAAATATTAAAAAACTAACAAATGTGTGTTTTAGAAATAATTTGAGAGACTATTGAAAGAAATCGCACAAAGGAAATCAAATGTATAATTAAGATATGATAAGATGAAAAATACCTTAGAGAACTAATTATTAAATTATGTTTGAAGTGGTTAAAATTAAATAGAAATATCATTAGTGACAAAAAAAATGATCATCAAATTACAAATAAATTAGTAATTAAATTGGCCACTAAATCAAGTACTGATTCGATCATTGAATTGGTCACTAATTTAATCACTAATTAAGACAATAAATCAACTACTACCACCAATGACGAAAAATAGTGACTGATATGGGTTAATGACTAAATTAGTCACTATTTCATGTTTTTCTTGTAGTGAATTATCATATATTATTCCTAAATATCATTATATATATATATATATATATATATAATTTTAACCACTTCAAACATAATTTAAAGTGAAAAAATTACATTATGATTAATAATGAGTTATAAAATAAAAATAATTAGATAGAATATATCAAAATATTATTCTATATGATGAAAATAAACAATAAATAAAAATATTAAAAAACTAACAAATGTGTGTTTTAGAAATAATTTGAGAGACTATTGAAAGAAATCGCACAAAGGAAATCAAATGTATAATTAAGATGTGATAAGATGAAAAATACCTTAGAGAACTAATTATTAAATTATGTTTGAAGTGGTTAAAATTAAATAGAAATATCATTAGTGACCAAAAAAGTTGTCATCAAATTACAAATAAATTAGTAATTAAATTGGCCACTAAATCAAGTACTGATTCGATCATTGAATCGGTCACTAATTTAATCATTAATTTCAGACAATAAATCAACTACTACCACCAATAACGAAAAATAGTGACTGATATGGATTAATGACTAAATCAGTCACTATTTCATGTTTTTCTTGTAGTGAATTATCATATATTATTTCTAAATATCATTATATATATATATATATATATATATTTATAATTTTAACCACTTCAAACATAATTTAAAGTGAAAAAATTACAGTATGATTAATAATGAGTTATAAAATAAAAAATAATTAGATAGAATATATCGAAATATTATTCTACATGATGAAAATAATAAACAATAAATAAAAATATCAAAAAACTAACAAATGTGTGTTTTAGAAATAATTTAAGAGACTATCGAAAGAAATCGCACAAAGGAAATCAAATGTATAATTAAGGTATGATAAGATGAAAAATATATTAGAGAACTAAGAAAACTTTTCAAATATCAACATATATACTCAGTGGTTGAAAAATAACGAAAATTATTTTAATGAAACAAAAGAGTTATTCAAATTAAACAAAAATTAATAGTAATAATAATAATAAGTAAAGAATTTTTTTTTATATTACCTTAAATTGAGAGTATAAACATTCTCATGTGAAAGGAAAATATATAATAAATAAAAATATTAAAAAAATAATAGAAATATTCAAATGTGAGCATAAATTTTTTTAATTAATA
>Ga0214544_1002747_pt1 | contig 36764 bp, 23 predicted proteins | sample CNSS3metaG_FD_160074 | JGI IMG/M metagenome (GOLD analysis project Ga0214544, IMG submission 160074) | Root nodule microbial communities from cowpea collected in UCLA plant growth center, Los Angeles, California, USA - CNSS3 | ecosystem: Host-associated > Plants > Roots > Nodule | place: USA...
CCATCTTGGTAAGAATCCAACTTTTCATTCTAGATCCAAACATATTGATGTGAGGTATCATTGGATATGTGATGCTTTGGATGCTAAGTTGTTGGAGTTGGAAAAGGTTCATACAGATGATAATGGTACTAATATGATGACTAAAGCATTGCCAAGAGGGAAGTTTGAAGTTTGTTGTGAGATCGCCAGTTTGGCGGTTATCTCCACAAAGTTGTGAGGGGGAGATTTGTTGGGTATTGGGCTCCCTTTCTATGTGGAGAAAAGGCCTAAAAAACTTGAGAAGCTCATGTCTCACTTAATCTAGTGGATAGGGGGCTATAAAATAAAGAGAGAGGCAGAACAATAGAGTCAGAACACACTGAAAGCCCTAACACATAGAGAGAGGTAGAGGGAAAATTCTGTTCACGTTTTTCATAGAGCTGTCGCCGTAAATTCGGCACTGCAGTTTCGTTCACCGTTGGATCGGGCTGAAATTTTTACAACAGGTTCAGAACTCATTGCTCTTCATTCTGACCGGTCGGATCTTTAAAAAGAGGTCTGAGTTGGGAGATATTAATTTCGCACTGCAGTAGCGATATTATAGGTTTTCCTCTCTTCTTCTTCTCTATTTTGAAAGCTTTGTTGCTTTGTTATTTGGTTGGGTGTTGGCACTAATTTGTGCTATTGATTGAGACTCTTTTGTACTCTTGTTGATCATAATGGAGTTATTTCTTTGGTCTGGACGACCCGTGGTTTTTACCCTTGATTTGAGGGTTTTTCCACGTTAAAAATATTGGTGCCTTTATTTGTGCCTGTGGTGATTTATTATTGCTGCTCTTTGATTGTTGCTCCTCATAGATTCTTGCAAGTTAGGGGAAATTATATCCGCTGCATTCTCTGGTATATTGTTTGTATTGTTGTTTTCCCCATCAAACATAAGCCCCAATCGAGGTTTAAGGAGAATGAGCAGGTCATCTCTAATGGAAGGCTTAAGGGACCGACGGTTCACATGTAGAACCTCGATATCGACCCCACGGTGGGTGCCACTATTCCGATACCAAGTCCTCCGAGTGACATCATTAGGGTCAATCACATACATCTAAGGTATTGTCCGTTTTGGAGCGTGGTTTCATCACTATTTTTTCATTAAAAGGCACCTCAGAGGGTAGAAGGGAAGGACGGGGTATTTAAACTGCCTTAGGCCTCGATTTCTAAGCTATGTGAGACTATTTGGTGTGGTAGGAACAATTTTGTTTTAACTAAGTTATACACAAATTCATATCTTATTATATAATTTAAATTATTATTTTCTTAATTTTAAATAATTATTAATAATAAAAGAATTTATAAAAAATATTTATTTTTATAAAACTTTTTATAAAAAATACTTACAAGAAAATTATAAAAATATTTATTTTTATAAAACTTTATATAATTTAATAATGTTTTCTTTTAATAGTTTTTATTTATTTTTTTATTAATGGACACATGCTTGGGAGTAAGGGCGGCTCAACAGTCTGGGAGGCCTAAAGCAAACATAAAAAATGAGGTCTTTCATTTAAAATTTATTTTTCGACCTTTTTTTGATTGAAAATTATTTGTTAAATTGTCATAATTAATTTCATTTAACATTTCTTTCTTCAATAGATAATAGGACCAATATGTTTAATCTTTATTAGGACATTGTTGATCTTATATAAATTTTTATTATATTTAGCTTTTATAAAGTCCTTTCAGCTAAAGCAATTGATACTGAAATTGTTGACAATATTCTATAAGTTATCTATACATTTGGAAAATAATTTATTCTTTTTATGTAACTAAGAATGTCATCTGATTTATCATTTTTCAAACCTATAATTTTCCTTAAGATATTTAATTCTGAAAATAAATCAAACCCATCAATACAAATTATCTTGTTCCGAAGATTTTCAACGTTTAAGCATTTTTCTTTCAAAAATGTATAATTTAGTGACTTTAATTTTTTAACAATAAATAGAAAACCAAAAATATCTTCATATATTTTCAAAAATATATAAAAGAATGAATTAAAACAATAAAACCTGGTACTTGTAGTATCTTGAAGTCCCAAATCACTTTTTCGTTCTCAACTCTCAACTTTTTCACAAACATGCATAGTTATTTATTTTAAGATTAATCACTAATAAAAATAATTAAAAAACTATTGTTCTTCTCAACTCGATAATAAGTATTTTTTTTTCCTAAACTTGAATTATCTTTCTACAAAAAAACCCAACTTTGAATTATGCTCAAATTAATCTATTATCTACCAAAAAACTAAAGAATAATCTAATTAATAGTTTTGTAGAAAAATTTAATTCCTCGTCAAGATATATGTAAAAAATAAAAAAAAATTAAAAAACTCTCGAAACTCGTAAATTAAAAAGTACCAAAAAATTGAATTGGACAAAAGAAACAAATTTCTAATTCTAATACAAATCCAAAACAGAATAAAAATAACAACAAAATAGAAAGAAAAAACATATTAACCACCAGATAAAAAATTTGGTACATAAGAACAGTGGTGCACTATAGTTATGACAAAGGGGGGCCATCCCCCCATTTTTTAAGATTAATTTTTTTATATATTTTAATATTTGATATTCTAAAAACATTTATACATCTATATGTATATATAAATAAAGAATTTTTTTGTTGTTTTCTATATTTATTTTTCAATCTTAACTTTTAAATGTTTTTTTGAATAAAAATAGTTATTTTATTAATATTATCTTTTAAGTGATATTTTCTTAATTTAACCATTTTTTTATTTTCTATTTTTTAAAAATTAATTATTATAAATGAAAATTAAATATTATAAAACTATAAAAATTATTTATATTTAATTTTATAATTATAATAATAACAATAATTATAGTTTTATTTTATTTATTAGCATAAAAAAACTTAAATCCAATGTTTTTACTAGTTTATATAAAACAAATTGGAATTACTCTTTTAGTTTTTATTTTCGTTCAAAAATATGAAGTTGATCTTTTAGTGTTTTTTAGTCTAGATTTAGTCTCGATTTTTGAAAAAAATGATGCAATTTGGTCATTTTTTGTTAAATTTCTTAAATTATATCAATGTTTTTTCATAAAAATTGAAGTTGTGAATAAGAATGGTTTGCTTTATTGGTATAATTGACATAATCATAGTGTTAATTTTGAAAAACAAAATTGTTCAACCTCAAGAAATTTAACAAGAAGAACCAAATTGCATCAATTTTTAAAAATTGAGACCAAATTGAGACTAAAAAACACTAGAGAACCAACTTGATATTTTTGGTATAAAACTGGATCAAAAGAGTAATTCAACCAAAATTTTGACACCCCAAAATATTGGTTGAAGATCCGCCACTGCATACGAACAACATGAGATTCAATAGATTTAAGGAATGTGGTATGTCAAAACTCTAAAAACTAACTCTTAGGAGAGAAGAAAGGAAGGGGATGCAAGAGAAAGAAGACATAGAGAGATAAAAGAAGAAAATAAAATCCAAATTGATTAGAAGATAATAAAGATAACTAATTATTGTCTTTTTTTAAACAAAATTATAATTTACTAAAAAAATGTTTTAACTTATTATTATATTGATATTTGTATTCTACTTTATTATTATACAATTTTAACCTATATTCATTACAATCTTAAAGAAAGGTGTCATGGAGGGTTGAGGATGAGGATAGAATTCTAAAAAAATTTCACTCCAAAGCATCTCATAGACTTTCAGAGATGTTTAAAGAGGCTCGAAGAGAAGGTAAGAGGCCTGATTGGATTAGAGATTCTATTTGGAACAGTTTGTTGGAGAAATGGAACATGCCTATGTATCGAGAGAAATGTGATACAGCTAAGAAAAATCGATTATTTGAAAAAGGTGGGAGTTTGCACACGGGGGGATCTATCAGCGTGCATGACCATGCTATTCATTTGGTATGACATCTTTATATATTTCCTATTCATGTATGACGTAATAACAATTGTTTCATTTATAAACTTTTTTTGTTTCAGACAGAGGAGCTTGGTCGTGCAGTCCATGTTGATGAAATCTTTGAACAAACGCACATACGAAAGGCTACAGGGGATTTTGTCGATGAGAGATCTAGGCGGACACATGTTAGTTTCTACCATGTTTTTTACAGTTTGACACCTCAATTATTTACTATTTTAATACAAACATTTCTTATTTGAACAAGAAGAATTTCAAAATAGATTTTCTCAAGCATTATCTAAGATCTGCATTTGTTGGTGTCTCACAATCCACACCCATGGACCCTACTAAGGAGGAGAGACTAAGGAACAGAGGTTAGTTAGAGGCGGCAGGTGGAAGGTACAAGGGACGAGTGTATGGGGTTGGACATGTTGATTCTAATGATGATTGTGTTGATAGTTACATACAACAGACACAAGCATCTTCTAGTCAGCAAGTAAATCCAGAGCAGATTATTCAACTTCAAACACGACTAGCAACTAGTGAAGAGCGCATTCATCAAATGAGTTCCCAATTTCAAACCCAATTTGATACGATACAAAATTTTATTGGTGCAATCATCCAGTATTTGCCGCCTTCAGCAGCAGCGATTGCACAAACTATTTTCCAACAGCCAAATATTGTGCAAGGGAATCAGGCTGAACAAGAGAATCAAGTGCAGCATCAACAAGTGGAACAAGATCAAGAAGAAGCCCATATTTCACCTCGTCCTTATCGTGATTATTAGCAGACTTTGTTTTTGTATTATATATTATCACTGCATGTTTTTATATTCAGATATTTGTATTTTATTGTCTTTGGATCTTTGACTTTGTTTGTTAAAACCTAGGTACGAATATTGTATTTAACGACTTTGATGTTATATAAATTCTCTGCTATGTAGTTATGTTTCAAATTTTAATGATAAACTATTATGTCCAAATTTGTACAGGTGTTGTATAAAATAGTTTCATTAAAACTAATACAAGATGAAAATCGTGCAATTTAGTAGCAGTCAGGTTTACATACGGATGAATCCGTAGGTAATTACATACGGATGAACCCGTAGGTAATTACATACAAATATATCCGTATGTAATCCGTAAGTAATACTCTCTTACCTACGGATTTTGTTAGTTACATACAGATTTTGGCTGTAGGTAAATCGAATTTTTCTTGTAGTGTTAATTATTATTTTTTATTACCAATAAAAATTAACATACACTAAGAATAATTTTATTTTATTTTACTCTCAAATGTAAACTTATAATTAATTAAATAGAAATATATTAGTAATAAAATTATTTTTGATATTTTGTTAATCTTAAATATAATTTTATAATTAATTTAATAAAAATATATTAATTAGTACTAAAAAAATTGAATTTTTTTTAAACATAATTTTATAATTAATTTAATAAAAAATATTAATAAAAAAAATTTGAATTTTTTTTAAGTCTAAAATAAATATTTTACTTATTTTATTTTATTTTTGAGCCAAACGTTTTTGAAAACACGTGATTCTAGCTAATCTGCCTGTGAGCACGTGATTCCACCTGTATACATGAAAAACCAAGAGAAGATAAATTTGACTGCTCAAACTTTTCTTTAAGATTAAATTAAATTAAATGCACTAATATAAGAGATAACTTACGTAAGCCATGACCCATCGTCAGGAAAAGGGGTTTGTGTAGAGAGCATAAAAGGAGAATGATGCCAGAAAGTTAGAATATTTAATTTATGGACCCCACAAAGATGCGTATAATATAAATTAAGTTCGAACTGAAATCGACGATTTGAAGATGGCAATCACACTCAACAAGGTGGATTGGCATGTTGTTGAAGTTATATTTTAACAATCCATAGCCCCAAATTAGCTATTTAATGACGAGTTTCTTCATATAATAATATAATAATTCATAGTAGATAAATGTGTTTGATCAAGAGAGTGTATCAATAAATATTATAGATGTGATTTACCGAGGTAATGTAATTTTATTTAATATATATATATATATATATATATATATATATATATATATATATTTATTCGTCATTTTATGATATTTTATTAATATTTGTTATTAAAATATCTAATTTATACAATAATAATATTTTTATTTTAGGATATTTTATTAATATTTATTATTAAAATATCTAATTTATACAATAGTAATATTTTTATAATGATAAATAATTTCTAAATTTTTATATTGATAATTCTAATATATGTGATTTTAATTTGGATTCACACAATAACAATTATATATTTATTATGTTTTTAAGAATTATTATACATTTTTCAACATGAATACGTATCGTATCCAAATATTTTTAAAATAAACATATAAGAATATCGGATACATGTCTTATTTAATATATACATATTGTATCTGTATCTGGGGGATAAAATAAAACGTTATCGAAGTATTTGTTTTGCTTTGAAGAATGCATTTTCAACACATTCACAAAAGAGTGAAAAGATGATAAAAAATATTAAATTGTGTTTGACGTAAACGCTAAACGGCATCAAATAAACATTAACATTATTTCTTTTAAATTTATATAACTTATTTTGTTTTCACATATGAAAATAAAAATTTGATTAAATATCATTTGATTTTATAAAATATAATGTTTATATTAAATATTAATTATATTCAAAAATTAAATTTATATGATAAATATATTTTATTTTCTCAAAATGCCGTGATAAATATAAAAATAGTGAAATAAATTTTGCTGTTCAAACTTTCTTTTAAGATTAAATCAAGTTAAATCCGGTAATATAAGAAATAGCCGTAGAATAAACAAATTTCTTACGTAAGCCATGACCCATGTTAAAGGAAAAAGGCTCGTGGAGCCATGAAAGGAGAATGATGCCTGAAAGTGCTAGAATATTTAACATAAGGACCCCACAACGTATCAAGCGTGACTCAAAGATCCGTGTAATATAAACTTTCGTAGAGCTGAACTCGAAAATTTGAAGATGGCAAGCAATAAGCACAGAGACCAAAGTGCACTGGCCTGTTGAAGTCATATTTTAACAATCCAAAGCCCAAAACTAGCTATAAATAAACAAGTCACAACCTTCTTTTGAACCATAAATACTTTCTTGTTACTTGATCTGCTTCAACATTTTTCCGTTTTCCTTGAATCAGTATGGCAGATGAAGTGGTTCTGTTGGATTTCTGGCCAAGTCCATTTGGGATGAGACTGAGAATTGCACTTTCTGAAAAGGGTATAGAGTATGAGTACAGACAAGAGAATTTGAGGAACAAGAGTTCTTTACTCCTTCAAATGAACCCGGTTCACAAGAAAATCCCTGTTCTCATCCACCATGGCAAGCCCATTTGTGAATCTCTCATTGCTGTTCAGTACATTGATGAGGTTTGGAATCACACAAATCCCTTTTTGCCTTCTGACCCTTACCTGAAAGCTCAGGCTTTATTCTGGTCTGATTATGCTGACAAGAAGGTACCCCTTTTTGAGTTTCCATTATGTTACTTTTAGTTCCCATGCTAGCTTTTACTATAGAATGTAGCTTATGGAATATGGAATATGCATAATGCAAGGAAGATGGTCCCTTTTAAAACAAAAAATAGCTACTCTCTTTAGATTTCTTATACTTTCTAAGATTCTCCATAATGTTAAGTGGTTAAGCTAGTTTCCCTGCATGAAAGATCTATTCGTTTTGCTTTGGTAAATATTCCAGAGCCTACTTGAGCATGATGCAGAAAAAAGTATCAAATTGTCTAAATGAAAGATCTCACTAAGTTATATTAGTGGCTTTTTTCTCCTTTTCAAGATCTAATTAAGTGATGTTCTCAATGTGAATAGATATTTGATGTTGGAAGGAAGATTTGGACATCAAAAGGAGAGGAAAAAGAAGGTGCCAAGAAGGAGTTGATAGAAGCCCTTAAATTGTTGGAGGAAGAGCTGGGAGACAAGACTTATTTTGGAGGAGACAACCTTGGTTTTGTGGATGTAGCACTTGTCCCATTCTACACTTGGTTCAAGGGCTATGAGACTTTTGGCTCCTTTAGCATAGAGAGTGAATGCCCCAAGTTTATTGCTTGGGCCAAGAGGTGCCTCCAAAGGGAGAGTGTTGCCAAGTCTCTTCCTGATCAACATAAGGTCTATGAGTTCATTGTGGAGCTAAGAAAGAAGTTAGGCATTGAGTAAGTTCAAACTTGAGCTTAAATGGCCATGGTGAAGTATTGGTCTTCCATTGATATTCAATAATATTTTATAAAATAAAAGTCATTTGAATGTGCCAAACTTCAAGTACCATGTAGTTTATTTAAATTTTGCGATGTATTATCTTCCAAGAGTTTATTGGTTTTGTAATAGAGACAAATTGCCTTGAGTACTTGCAAGTTCCGTTGTCTCCTTCATAACTCTTTCAATTAAAGCTTTCAAGGGGCAATATTATCTTACTCTTTTCTTTCTTTTTAGAATGGTAATTTTATTTTTTTTAGCTTTGTCTATATATATATATATATATATATATATATATATATATATATATATATATATATATATATATATATATAAAAGAATGTATAATTATTATTTTTATAGTTTTAATTACTTATTTAGAATATGAGAAAGATCCTTTTATATAAATAGCCACATGTGTTTCAGAATGTATTTAATTTATATGAATAAAAAATATTAATTTTTCAGCCGATTTTTACTTATATAATAAATTCAATTTAGTCCAAATAAGCTCATATTTAAATATTATTATAAACTTTAACATTTCAACTAGGTTAATTTATTTATCATTTGTCATTAGAAAATTTATAAAAATAAAAATAATAAAAAAATACAATTCACCATGTCAAACTAAACTCATGATTAAAAAACATTATATCTCATAAAACATAGACAAATTACACCTATAATAAAAAAAATCAAACTAACACGTGAAGAAAAAAAAATTATATGTGATATCACTCTTTATTAATGAAACAAAAATTAGCTAATTTATCTACACGATGATTCACTTCACAATATTCTCGTGAGTCCCCAAGGTACAATTATTTGATTCAAAAAAGCTTGACAAACTAAAGATGAATTACATTCCAAACAAAACCTCTAAAAGTCCATACTCCAAGCACGCTCCAATGCATAAAAGACTCCCAAAAGGGCCAAAAAACTTCCAACATTCTCCTATACTTTCTCTAAAAATAGTAACACATGCTAGCAAACCAGGACAACCACTAACAACACCATCATTGTTCACTTTTAAGCAATTAGTTGCTAGAAATTGTCAAATAATGTCCTTAAAAGCTACCACATGGCCCTATCTAGGTTGATATTAAAATACATAAGCTCCAAAAGTTCTAAGATTGTATTGCTTATAAGTTTCCTAGAATGATTTTCAGCCAAACGCAACATCTCTTTAACTTAGTACATAGTAGAATTAAAAGCAATTGAGGCACTAAATGATGTGATCCCAACAAGGCTTATAGCTTGGACCAACGCCTAGGTCCAAATCATGCTCAAGGCCCAATCCATGGCCAACATGCATCTCAATCCCAATGCCCATCAAGAAGCCCAATAACAAGGGGCATGCTAAAAAAGATCCAATTGGGCTTCATCCAAGATGGCCCAAAGCCACATGGGCTTCTTACACTCTTCACATGGGCCAAAGAAGATATGAATATTTGAAGACCACGCGAAAAACACGAGAAACAACATTTTTTTCACAAAAAAACCCTATTCCACACATGCATTCATCACTTGGCGGTAGTTCATCACCGTTGGCAGTTCCCATCAGGAACCCATAAATGCACATCAAAAGGTATGTGTCGCCCGGCGGCTTCGAAGGCCTGCCAGGCGATTTCTGGAAAATTTCCAGAAACTTAACCCAATTCTAGAAAACATGAGAATAAAACAATCATACATCACCTTGTATACATGTTTACGCAATTAAACTAGAAAAATAAGACGTACAACTCCCCTAACGTGGTTTCCTCGCTTCCAATTTGCAAAGCTTATGATCCTTGATGATAGCAAAATCCCACTCCTTGGCACCTTCTTCTTTTTCCACGTTCAATGGCTTCCAATTACCCTTTTATCTTTCTCTCTCTCTCTCTCTCTTTAGTGCAGATTGATTAAAAGTATCAAAAGGACTCTACCTCACCCTTAACTCCCTATTATTCTCACCTTCTACTGTAATTTTTAATGGCCTTAATTATTAAAACGAATTTTGCATTAACAAGGAGCTTAATGATCATTCAATTACTGTTTTATGATGATTTTTCAGCCTTTCCAACTGCTCTTCTTGACGCCTAGGGTTTTCTATTTCTTCCCATCCATATCAAAAATAATTTTAGCAAAAAGGAACCTTATTTCGCATAAGCCAAAGTTTAAACACACAACCGCACCATTTTCGAGTTAATGCACAACCATTCAACCAATTCATGATTCGTGATAATTCCTATACATCTAGGAATTTATAATCACTCATCATGATTAAGCATATCATTAAAATTAATAAACTATTAAAATAACATACAAAGGCATAAACTAGACTCAAACCCAAGTCCATTCATAATAACCAAGTACTCTTAACCATTTGAGCTAGTACTTTTCCACGTCATAAACCCCAGCATTAAAGGACATAAAGGTCCCACTACCCATATTTATTAAATAATTATTTACTTAATTATTTAAATTTCTTGGGTCTTACATTTTGCATTTCATTTTGGTGGCCTAAGGGGCTTATAAGTGCCTTACTTGGTGGTGGTCCTTGTTCAAATCAAAAGGAGGCTACAAGCCAAGCTCTTGGCTCTTGATTTTGTGCAAATTGGCAGCACATTTGGAGTTGCATTGTTTCTTATTTTTGGCTTTATTTCTTTGTACTTCGTAATTCTTTTTAGCACATCTTATTTGGTACCATTTTGAATTGTCCTTGCTTGTGAAATTGTATCTTTTGAGCATCAAAATTTGAGATATTAAGTGGCTTGAGGTTGCTTCATTTTGAGTACCAAATTAGTGAACCAAAATTGCTTTAAAGTTCTCAATTGTATCAATGGCCTACTTAGGTGTCTTGGGGAACCAAAGGTGTTCAATCCCATCTCCAAGTAGAACCTTTTTCATACTATAGTGCATCGTTTTTAGTAAGTGAGTGTGTTAAAAGTTCTAAGTGCTTTCTCACCTTGCTTTTAGGCCGTACAATTTAGATTCATGTTTTCATGTTGCATAGTGGCTTGATTTGTGAGACCAAAGTCTCTAAAATTTTGCCAATTAGGGGTCTATTTTTAATGTTAAATTTCTTTGAGTCTTGTTTGCTTGTTTTGTGCTTAGTGACTCAAGTGTTCTATTTACTTAGCACTTAGACACTTGTGTGATCTTTGACACCTTTTACAAGTGTATCTTGGCAAGGATTGGCCTTGGTATTTAAGAAGTCTTAAAGACTCACCTCGTCTAACCAGGAGGTCCACTTGTGATTGATTTCCTCTACCACACTTTCTTCAAGTTTCATAAGTTCATTCAATCACCATGAGTACATATTCTACATATAGTTCTAGGTTGCATAAGCATGGTAGTCATGAGTTGCATCATACATTTCATAGTGACATTCCATTCTTTGGAGAGGATATATGACCAACATCATTTAGAGATTGGATGTGGGATACAGAGAAATTGGTGCAACCATTGTTTAGTAAATATAGTCAATTTGACATTCTTAGGCATGTTATTTATAGGTTTATAGGACGTGCATCTGAGTGGTGGCAAAAAAGACAGTCTAAAGTGCAAAAGGGGAGAGAATCATGCATTAAAACATTTTATGAATTGAAAGCATGATGTGGAAACACTTCATTCCCTCTTCATTTAGGATAACTCGAGAGCAACAATCTAGGATAGAAAATTTCATTGACATAGGTGATGCATTCATCCAAAATCTTGCTAAGTTTTCTAGACTAGAAGAAGATTTTAAGAACAATTTGGACTTGCTTTTGAGTGAACAACGCGAGAGAGAAAAACAAAAGAGAGCAAGAGAAAAGCTTGGAAAGCTTCGAGAGTTTGATATGAAAAGAGTAAAAGAAAAGCTTGAGAAGCTTCGTGTTGAGGCAAAGAAAAGGGAACAAGAGGAATATGATAAAAATGAGAAGAAGAAAAGAGATGAGAAGAAAAGGCAAAAGAGGAGAGTCTTAGAAAAGCCAAAGAAGAGAATGAGAGAAAAGAATTTGAAGAAAGAGAGAAAATTAGACAAGAGAATGAGCTTGAAAGAAAATCAAAAGTGGTAGAGTTAAAGAGCATCTCAAACGAAGGGAACTCATTGTTAGGGATTTGGTGTATCATCCATCACCAATTCCTTCCATGAAGACCCAATTTCCAAAGAGAGTTTTTCCATCTTTAAACTCTTCTCAATTTTTCATTAAATATTTTGTTTTGTTTTCCTCTCAAACATTTTGTTTTATATCTCATTCCCTTATTTCATACTCCTCAACATATTGTGCCAAAACACACTTTGACTTTCAAAGTCAATGTGTAAGACACTCTTTTTGTGAAGTGGGCCTATTATCAAATTATTCCAATTTTATGAGCCCATTTTCACACATTACACATTCATGTCTACTACATGGTCTATCTGAATTTAATGCAATTTTATTTGATGACTATTGCAGATATATTTTTTATCCTAGTGGAAACCTCAAATTTGGTTGTTGTGAGCCTTAAAAAACCCTCTTGATCTGAGGACAGATCCTCTTCAAGAGGGAGGGGATGATGTGATCCCAACAAGGTTTATAGCTTAGACCAACGCCTAGGTCCAAATCATGCTCAAGGCCTAATCCATGACCTACATGCATCTCAATCCCAATGCCCATCAGGAGGCCCAATAACAAAGGGCATGCTAAAAAAGATCCAATTGGACTTCATTTAAGATGGCCCAAAACCACATGGGCTTCTCACACTCTTCACATGGGCCAAAGAATATGTGAAGATTTGAAGAGGTGTATCGAAGAACAATAAAATAGCAATAAGATTGGCCCATTGTTTAGGCCTTGCTTTCTAGAATAATAAATCAAACAATGTGTAGTTGAATTGCTAAAATTGGGCTTGACTAAGCCCAATAGGAGGGGTGGTTGTGAGCTATCAAAGGTCCATGGTGGACTAAGTGGAAGTCAACTCTCCTCCCTACACCTCATGGATCCAATGCATCCAAGGGTTTGGAATGCTTCCTCCTTTTCCAAGCCGTCATCCAATGACCGTGAGCCTTCCTCCTTCTCCAAGCCATCTTTCACGACCAAGATTGAAGGCCATTCTTATCCAAGGGCTAAGAGTGCTTATGTGTATTTGCTTTCATATAGAAGCCTAAATTTTAGGCTATTGTAATCACTCTTGATTTGCTAGTAGATGCTAGTTTTGAGATCACTCCACACTTTTATTAATTTGAGAGCATACATGGCTATCCTTCTTCTTCATCTCCTCTAGCCACCTTCCAAACCATAGCACGACTTCTACTTTTCATCTTCACCAAAGCATCCATTTCCGAGAGCAAGTTTTTTCTTGATAACGTTGTCGTTGACGCGATCAAATTAATACTACTAAACTGTAGCAACTTTAGTATTGCTAAGATAATAGTTAAGGAAATAGAAAGGGTATAGTTAACCCTAAGTCGTCTCCCAACAAACACGAAATTGATTTTTAACAAGTTAGTTCTTATAAAATCCATACAAAACGCTTAGTCAAATAAAATAATAAAAATATGGGAGGATTAAGATAAACAAGAAAGAAATAGAAAAGATAAAAAGAGATAAAAACAATAGTAAAGAAAATAGGTTGATTCCATTGCTTTTTCAAAATAGATTCATCATCGGTTATCTAAAGATTATTGCTCAATTAATTATTGTTGTAGATTTACAAATTAATCAATGTAAAGTCTCAATTAATTTGTTGGCGTTCTCTCTTTTAACCAAAGTATAGTCTCAATTAAAAGTGAGAACTTTTAGATTATCCACAGTAAATTCAACCAAAGTACAGTCTCAATCAAATTTTACTATGCCTAATCATGTCTATTCTTTTATCTCCTCACAAAATAAAAAGCTTAATTAATCAAAGTAAAGTCTCGATTAATTTTCGTTAGAGTAAATACCTTTAACCAAAGTAAAGTCTCAATCATTGGTAAAAACTCATTTAATCACATGAAAGTTTCTAAATAAAACCAAAGTAAAGTCTCAATTAAATTTAAAAACCCTTGGACTCATATGATCAACATGCATATAGATTTAAAATCATTACTTTTTACGTGATTCAAAGATAAAAGTCATAGATAAATGAAAACCTCAACAATAATAAAAAGAACAAAGAAATTATTTCATTCTAACCTCAGAATCCATAATGAAATTACAATGGAATCAACCCAAGAAGTTTAGCAATCCATAGAATGCAAAAGTAAAATAAAAATAGACAGAAGAATAGAGAGAAAAAGGAAACGAAATTAGGCCCCCCTAAGGGTTGCAAAACTCCAAAGTCCCGAGTTTGTCTTTTCTACTTCTCCCTTGGTGTCTTTATATAGGACTTGGACTGAGTTTTTCGGTTACTAAAACCTCTCAAATATCTTATAAAATAAAGATAAATATTATTTATCTTTATAGTGATTTTAAAAATATTTGAAGAGATAGTTAGTTTTAAAAATATTTAACAAATATAGTTGGTTAATAATTTATGATATAATTAAATAAATAAATTATTTAAAGATATCTAATAAATTATCACCAAATAATATTTGCATTAATTTTCTCAATAAGCCATTTCAATCTTATAGTCCAAATTTGCTAGGAAATCCAAAAATATCAATATTTGTAGTTAAACCCCTCTCGTTTGACCAGTCTTTGACCAGATTTGAACATTTGACCAGAGTTTGACTAGACCATTTGACTGTCCATTGAGAAACTAACACGTGGTAATGCATTTTCTCTCTCGAGAATTAGGGTTTCTTCGTGGTGGCTACTTGAAGGTGCGCGGATGAAGCTTGAGTGGCTGTTGTGCTCTCCGTTTCCGGCAAGGTGCAAGGCTGACGGTGGACTACTGATTTGCATCGACTTGCATCTGCTCTTGGCTTGCAATTTTGGGACCGTGAATGCCACCACGTGTCATTCTCTGATTGGTCAGTTTAATAAATGGAGGATTGCCACATGGCATGATCTGGTTGAGTGGAGTTTAAGTGGTAAAAGGGGTGCAATTTAGTAAAAACCAGGAGTGCAGAACATGTATTTTAAGTGGTCCATTTGTAGGAGGAGTGTGTAAAATAAAAACTGGGAGTGCAAAAGTGATTTTTTCAAAACTTGCTAATTTCAACCTTATTTAAAGGTGGTTTATAACTTCAATCAATTTATTTTCCCACCTTGAATGAGCTTAATCTTAACTTCAACTGCATCAACGAACGTTAAAATATCCAAAAATAATTTATACAGCTAAAAATCACTTTTTAAGACATTTTTATCACACAAGCTCAAACAACCTAATTATCAGAATTATCAATTAAATCACTCTTTAAGCACACAAATTCAATTAAATACCCAGAATTAAACATTAAATGAGGACAAAAATACGCACTCATCATTTCTCCATGGATTTCTTTCCACTCCTCCACCAAGGACGTCCATCACTAAATCTACTATAATTTCTCATCCATCGTATCATTGAATAATTGTAGTAACAAAAACACCTTCGTCAATTTACACAATGTGTTTGTCTCAAGCTCTCTTGTATATCTAGGTGATACTTCCTTATATATTTTTTTCTTCAAGATCTCTATGTAGAAATGCATTTTTTCCATCAAATTGTTGAAAATTCCAATCATGGTTTGCTGCCAAAATTAAAACTCTCCAAAAGTAATCCACTCCATATGTTTGAATTCTCTTGCCACTAGTCTAGCCTTGTACCTCTCAATAGTTATATCTGCCTTGTATTTTACTATATAAACCAACTTGAACCCAACATGTATTTTCCAAGTGGTATACTAACTAGCTTCCAAGTATTATCTTCTTTAATGCCTTCATTTCCAAATGCATAACATGTTTACATTTTTTGGCAATTAATGCCTCATATACAGAATAAGGTATGGTTGTAGTGTTAAGGCTTGTGAGAAAGGTTTTATGTGTAGGAGAGAATTTTCCACATGAAAGATAATTGCTAAGGGATAGGAAGGTTTAATCATGACTCTAGTTCCTTTGTTAAGGGTGATTAACAAACTCATCATAACAAAATTCTTCATGGTTAATAGAATTAGGACTCACATGTGCAGATATATTTAACTCTTGTAATTGATAAGCCCCTAACCCCTACCAAAGATGGAGGAAAGTGTTTAGGGAAAATAAACATTTTTATGAGGGAAGTTTCTTCACCTTTTTTCTCTTACTTAGTTTAGTTGTTGTCTTAAAATAAACTCTAAACTTATTATTTATGTTATGTTTTTGTAGGTTTGATTTTGGCATCTCTTTCTTTTATGTTGAGACTCGCTTTGAATATTTTAGATGGTGAGAAGCCTAGCCCAATATGAGAATTCCTCTAGGACACCCCAAGCTTGCTAAACACACCTTGATGGATGAAGAAAGGCCTTAAAGCTTCGCCCAACACTTGGGGTAACACATGGAGTGGAGAGGAGACTTGGTTGACCTTTTAGATGGTAAGGGCCATGCATCATATCTTTGGAGACAGTAAAAAAAAATGTGCATTCCACGTCACAGGTTTCACACTAGGTGGTGTAAAAATTCGCGTAAAATGTGTGGTGGCAATCTTGTAAACAATTTAAAGAGTTTAACGTCAGACGCTTCCACAACAAGTGTTAAATCACAATTTATGTTGGCCTTAGGTGCAACTGACATAAATTTATTTTTATATTTACATCTACAGGTTCTATCCTCATTCTCATTGCGAAAAGACACGCTGAAACACTCTTATGATTAGGGTTTCATCTCTGGTGGCAAAATGGTGGTGGTTTAGGGTTAATTTTTTGACATGTCTTCATCTTTAGTGATGGACATCTCATGGATATTTTATCTATTCGATTGGTTTAGTCAATGAGGTTGTTTACTTAAGTTTCCATTTTGTTTTGCGATCGTGACTGTTTTTGGGGAACTCAGTCATGGATTTATATGGCTTTACATGAACTCAGTCGTGTATCATGTGAATAAGTTTGGGACAGAGGTTGTGCCACTTAAAAGAAGAAGAGTTGTACATGTTTAAGGATACTTAAGTGAAAGATGAACTTCTGCTCCAATGCCATTGAACATATACATATGAATCTTCTTTTAGAGTGGTACAATCTTTGACCTAAGTTTGGTTTCTCTATTCACCAACTCTTCCTCAACTTAAGCAAAATCCCTCCTTTGATAAGAACACACAAATTGTAAAGTTTAGAAATGGTCATTTCATAGTTTTCTTTTTCTTAATTGATGTAGGACTTTTTACGTCAGTTCTCCAAAATTTACGTACGTCTATAACTCACAAGGTTTGACGTAAATTTACATTGGTCATTTGGAGGAACCAAAGTAAAATTACGCCACATGTTACAACGTCAGACTTGTGTCAGACGTAAAAATCCAAAAATAACAGACTTAAAAAGTTTCTTTTTGTGTTAGTGAGAGCAAGCACTTCAATACCAATGTGAAAGGCATTTTTCATCTTTTTTTGACTGTGTCTTATTTTTGGGCCAACTTTGGGCCTAGATCAGAGAAAAGTTAGGGTTTAGTTAGGGTCTAGTGATGTGACCACGTCCTTTATCTCTCATTTCTGCACTTTTACGTTTTCAAACACACTCTCTTTCTCTCGACTCTATATTCACATTTTGTGCATTTTGGACAACACCCAACTTAGGGTTACACGGTCTAGTTTTTGTCTTCTTTATAATGTATTTTCGTTTTCTGTTGAGCTATAGTTTCATATCCATGTAGAACTAATTGTTTGTATTGATTCCTTAAAGAGAATGAAATTAAACCTTAAAGTTCTTGTTCAATTTGCATTTTCTTTTCTATTTTTTCTTTTTCAATCTATGGTTAAAGAATGAACACGAAATTGATGTATGCTTAATTTTAGTCTCATGTTTCTGCACCTTAATCAACCTTTGTTCATGCTTAAAGGATGTGGGTTGTTCACAACATCTTAATTTGTTGGTGTGAGTTGATTGAAGTATAATTTGCTTTATTTCATAATAAACTTGTTTAAATCTTTGTTTAGTTGGTTAATTTTAGATATCATGAGAGGTAGTTGAACTGAGTAATTAATTTAGTAACCTATGATTCAGGGATTTTCATTAAATCAAGGAGTCAATAAGATTTTATTCACTATTATATTCAATTTGAGTTTGCATTTTTGAACCTTTTTTGTTATTTTTTGAATTTTCCAAACCCCTTCTCCCCTCTCTATGTAGTGTTTGGAACCTTTGATTGAGAACATTGGTCACTAAGAGATAACCTTGGGAAGATATTTTGAGTTCTACATTTAATATGTTTATTTGTTTGAGAACAACACTGTTTAAATTTGGCATTGTTATCGAGGAGCATTGTTTTTGTCAAAGTTAATTTTCAGTGTTGTTTTTATATTATTAGTGTTATTCAGGGTTGTGTTTGTGCTATATTTTGTTGTTGATATGTGTTTTGTCACTACGAATGTCATGGTATTATTTTTGTTTAGTGTTGGTTTGAATTTTAGTTAAATTAGTGTTGTTGTAGTTGTTGTTTTAGTCCATTTCATAGTAGTAATTGTGTGTATTTTGGCACAAATTGAAATGGCCATAATTGTTGCTCATGATGTCGAAAAGGGATGTATTATATATTCATTTAGGGTAGAAAAAACAATTCCTTTTCAATATCGGATTGGCTTTTCACCATTGCGATTGTTTCCTCTACCTCCCCGACCTCTTCTTCTGCTTTGAGTGTTTTGAGTATAAAACGCTTTTTCCTGCTTAATTGTGGCTTTTATTTGAGTGCATGTTCAAGGGACTCTACCTTCTTCTTCTTCTTTCTTTGCTCGTGTGCCTCGAGAGATCCGGCAAGCTCTTCAACCGTGACTGTTGGTAAGTCCTTGGACTCTTCAATCGTGCACACCACGTTCTCAAAGTCATCCGTCAGAAACCTTAAAATCTTTTCTATAACTCGGCTAGCGGGCAATGTCTCTCTGTTTCTACTAAGTTGATTCGCCATAGTTTCATCTTTATGCTCTCCAATTCGCCTCTAAGTGTTTGAAGCCGCACTTGCTTCACTCGATCATCTCCCTTATACGCCTTGTCCAATATGTCTCACACTTCTTTTGAAGATTTAACACTTGCAATCTTCTCAAAGTTAGAGTTGTCCACAACTTGGTACAGGATGTACAAAGCTGCCTCGTCCTTCCCATGTGCGTGTTTCAAAACTTTCAACTAGACATTTGACCAACCTGTAGTGTTGGCTGGTTCATCGAAACCATCTTCAACCACCTCCCAATTTTCTTGGGAGCCAAGAAGAACCTTCATTTTTAGACTCCAATTGTCATAGTTGACAACTTTTGTCAACTTGGGTAGGGAAACACTGTTTGTAAGATTGACCATCTCATTTTTTTTTCTGAAACACTTAGCTCTCTAGCTCTCTTTTTTCAAGTACTCAAGCTCTCTAGCTCTCTCTTTTTTCCACTTAGACACTCAAGCTAACTAGCTTTTGATACCACTTTGTAGACAATAAACCTCACTTGTGAAAAAAAAGTTTATTCAACTCTTGTGTTGTGTACTATTCATACTATCAACAATACAATTTATAGGCTCACAATTTTTTTACTGTTGTGCTCAAAATGGCTATAAATGACTGATCCATTAAGTACCTAGACTCCAACGGCTATTACATTTACTACTCACAACAACTAGTTTCTTACAACGACTAGTTACTCACAACGGCTAATACATTTAAGTTTATTAAAAACCTAACACTCATTATAAAGTAAGCCAGGTTAGACTCACTCATTTTTGTATGGATTGACTTACTTTAACATCCTTATCTCTCACACACACACCTGTGGGACCCACACTTCCATGACCTATTTTCATCACCTCACCCTTTTCTCTTTCATAAACAACACACACGTCAGTGCATCTCACGCACCACACCCACACCATTTAACCTCACTCGATGCACTAAACATTTTCTCTCACTCAGACTAACACACACCTGCACCATGCATTTTATTTTTGGACATTGATATTTTGACTACTAAATTTTGACAACTTTTTCTTACAGCATGATGTGTCATTTTTTAAGTGGTTTTGAAATATTGAGAATGATAAAACAGAAAAATGGAAAACCACTTAGAAGATACCACATAAGATTGTAGGAGAAAGTTGTCAAAATTTAGTAGTAAAAAAATCATTTTCCTTTCTTTTTCTCACTAACTCATGCACTACTCTCACATACCCACACTCCTCTCTCACAAACACACTAACTGCACAATATCACTAACACTCGCACCACGAAAACACACTCTTAACTCACTAAACCCACACACACATGCACCACCCACAAACCCCACAATTCTCACGTCACAATCACCCATGCACTCTCCTCACTCACTTAACCTCAAACACACACTCTTTCACTGAACTCATTAACCCACTAACGTATCACAGCAAATACACCCATCTCACAGCGAACACACGCATGTACCTACACTACCCTTTTCTAACTCACACACTTACTAACTATAAGCTAACCCACACTCATTAACGGTCTCACTAACTCACTTATCGTCTCAAAAACGCAGCAACGCACACACCCATTTAGCTTACCCACACCTGCATCTTATACACTCACATTTTCTTTCTCACTAACCCCCGTGCATCTCACTCACTCTTCTCACTAAAATTTCTTCCCACACTCATCAATGCACTCTCTTCATTCACGTGCGCCTTTCACTTAGATCCTTCTCGAATGTTCCCCCAACAGACACATTCATGCACTTGACAAATGCAATAACTAATATAACAGAATGGTGTGTCCTTTCATTAACTTAGGGGAGCTATAAATAAGAGATAGCACAAAAAGGTTTGGGGGTTCTTTTCGGAGATTATCGGAAGAGAGGAAGCGAGAAAAATAAGGGAAGAAAGAACCAGAGAAAGAAAAAGAGCAATCAGCGAAGGTTTTTGTTTTCTAGTGCATTTCTGAGTTTAACGTCTTGCTCTTCCTTTCTTGATTACTTCCTGATAGTATTTTGAGGTTGTGAAAGGAATAGTTGATAAGATAGAGAAAATTGTGGAGATAGTAGAATGTGGATGTTGTAGTTGGACGAAGTGTATTTTGTAGTTGAGAGTGATTGTATTGGATGTTGTGTTAGTTGTTCTTTATGTTCTAAATGGTAGGATACATGAGGTATTTATAGACCCATAGATTATTCTAGAAACTTCTAGCTAGAACTTGAGCAAATAGTTCTAGATTTTTCTACATAGTAGAATGTTCTTGACTTTTCTTTCTATCCTAAGCTTTTCTCCAATACTCTATAAGTTTCATTATATTTCAATAACTGTATCTTAGATTTTTCTAGATTTTTCTAGAATTTGCATTATACTTTAATACTCCTCCTTGATGCAAATTCAGTAACTCCAAGCATAGCGCGTAGTAGTTCAAACCTTGGTTTTGGTAGTGCTTTTGTAAAAATATCTGCCATTTGGTCTTCTGTTGTGCAGTACTCGAGTTGGATCTTCATTTTTGTCTCTGCTTCTTTGATGAAATGATATTTAATTGCTACGTGTCTTGTTCTACTAAGATGTACTGGGTTCTTCATCATTGCGATAGCTGATTTATTGTCACAGTTGATTGTAGTAGGTCCACTTTGTTTCTCTCCCATATCTTTGAATATATTTCGAAGCCATATAGCTTGACTTGTTGCTTCAGCAGCAGCCACGTATTCTGCTTCAGCTGTTGATTGTGCCACAATTGCTTGCTTCTTTGATGTCCAAGAGAATATTCCCAATCCAAGCGAGAAAGCATAGCCTGAGGTGCTCTTCATGTCATCTATTGATCCTGCCCAATCACTATCGGTGTAGCCAATGATCCTTGAGTTGGTCATGGTTTTGTACCATATTCCAAACTCCTTTGTACCTTGTAGATATCTTAAAATTCTTTTCCCTACTCCATAATGAATCTAACTTGGCTTTTGCATGGATCTTGATAGAAGACTTGTGGCATACATAATGTATGGTCTTGTGGTTGTGATATATAAGAGACTTCCAATCAAACTTCTGTAGCGTGATGCATCTGTTTCTTGTGCTCCATCATCTTTTTGTAGTTTCTCATTTACCACCAATGGAGTAGTGACAAGTTTACAATCATACATCTTGAACTTCTTCAATAGGGCTTCTATATATTTCTTTTAAGAGATAAATATGCCGTCTTCTTGTTGTTTCACCTCTATACTGAGGAAATAGTTCATCAACCCAAGGTTGGTCATCTTAAATGTCTTCATCATGTCTTCTTTAAATTCTTTCATCATTTCCAAATTGTTTCCTGTATAGAAAAGATCATCGACATATAAGGAGACAATGAGATGATACTGACCTTGTGATTTAATATATAGTGTTGGCTCACTTTGGCTCCTCTTGAATCCTTGATCGATGAAGTATTGATCAATCTTGCTATACCATGCTCGAGGAGCTTGCTTTAGGCCGTATAAGGCTTTTTTTAGTCTTAGTACTTTGCCTTCATTGCCTTTATTGATGAAGCCTTGAGGTTGTTCAACATAAATCTCTTCTTTGAGCACTCCATTTAGGAAGGCTGATTTGACATCTAGTTGATAGATGTTCCATCCTTTTTGTGCTGCAAGGGCTATTAGAGCTTTGATTGTATCTAGTCGTGCGACTGGAGCAAATGTCTCATTGTAGTCGATTCCTAGTTGTTCTTAGTAGCCTTTTGCAACCAATCTGGCCTTGAGCTTTTGTATAATTCCATCAGGATTGAACTTTGTTTTATATACCCATTTCACTCCAATGATGTCTTTTCCTTAAGCACAATTTACGAGCTCCCAAGTGTTATTCTTCTCAATCATTTTAACCTCTTCTTCCATAGCCTTAACCCATACTTCTTGCTTTGATGCTTCCTCATAGCAGTTAGGCTCAATCATAGCCATATTGCAGGTTTCGTATATGTCTACCAAAGATCTTACTCGTCTTGGAGTGGACTCTAATGAAGAATCTTCTAATGGAGGTGGAGAAGGCGTACCTGAAGCTTCTGCCTCTTCTTGAATTTCTTCTTGATATTGTTGCACTAGAATAAAGTGCTCCTTTTAACAACTTTTTCTTCTTCCCAATTCCAAGAATCATTTTCATCAATTTCAACATCTCGACTAATGACGAGTTTTTTTGTTTGTAGGTTGTAAACTCGATAGCCTTTTGATTATGTGCTATATCCCAAGAATATTCCTCGTATAGTCTTATCTTCAAGCTTGTGCCTCCATTGATCAGGAACATGTATGTAGTAGATAGATCTAAATACTCGTAGGTGTTTGGCTGATGGCTTTCTTCCACTCCAAGCTTCAACAGGAGTCTTGTCTTTGACTGCCTTAGTTGGACATCTGTTTAAAATGTAAACTGCAGTGTAGACTGCTTCAGCCCAAAAAGTGTTAGGCATACCTTTCTCTTTTAGCATTGATCTTGCCATCTCCATGACTGTGCGATTTTTTCTTTCTGATACACCGTTTTGTTGTGGAGTATATGCGACTGTGAGTTGTCTCTCTATGCCTTCATCTTCGCAGAATTTGTCAAACTCGCGAGATGTATACTCCTTTCCACGATCACTTCTAAGTACTTTTATTTGTTTTCCACTTTGCTTCTCAACAAGGGCCTTGAATTTCTTGAATATTCCAAAGACTTCTGACTTTGCCTTTAAGAAATAAACCCATGTCATTCTAGAGAAGTCATCAATGAAGAGGATGAAGTACCTGTTGTTGTGATGTGAAGGCGTCCTCATTGGTCCACAAACATCAGTATGGATCAACTCTAGTAAGTCTTTTGCTCTCCATGCTTTGTCGGTCGAGAATGGTAATCGATGTTGTTTACCAAGGAGACATCCTTCGCATGATTCATTATTCTCCTTTAAGCATGGAAGATCTCTCATCATGTTTTTCTTATATAGAAGCTTTAAGGCATATGTGTTGAAGTGGCCAAATCTCCTATGCCAAAGCCACGAGTCATCAACTTCTGCCTTCATGGCAATATTAGTTCCAGGTTTGAAGCTTATGGGAAAGCTTCTATTTCTCTTCTCCATTTTTACTTGGCCAATTTCTATCTTTCTACTGTCATAAATTTTGCATGTATCTTTCTCAAAGTGGAGAGAATATCCATTCTCCATCATTTGGCCAATACTTAAAAGATTCTCTTTAAGATTGGGAACTAGTAAAACATCATTGATGAATTTCGTACCTTTTTTGTCTCCACCATGACAATTCCTTTGCCTTGAGACTCCACTGTGGCACCGTTTCCTAGTCGAACTTTGACATTCACAGATTTATCAATGTCTTTAAAGATGCTTTGATCTTTGGCCATGTGATTGCTGCATCCACTATCCAAGTACCAACCTTCTCCTTCGCTAGGAGATTCTTGATTGGCATAAAATAAGCGTTGCTCCTGATTATGTTCTTCAGCAAAGTTTGCTTGATGCTTATTTTTATTACGACAATACTTTTGTACGTGGCCAAATTTCTTGCAGTACTGACATTGAGGTTTTCCATGATGCCAACAATCTTTTTCCATGTGACTTGTCTTTTTACATATGCCACATGGGGGATATTTTCCTTGACGGGTCATAGGGAAGCTTCTAGAATTTTCTTTATTTCCAGAAATTTCTCCTCTACTTTTATTTCCTTCATATTATTTATTCTGAGACCGTAATTTTAGTTTTGATTGAAAGACATTTTCGACCAAGTCTTCTTCATGCCTTTTCAATCTTTGTTCATAAGCTTCAAGAGAGCGCATTAGTTGTGTTACTGACAATGTGGCCAAATCTTTTGTTTGTTCAATCGCGGTTGCGATTGCATCATATTTTTAGGGAATAGAAATTAAAATTTTCTCAACGATTTTTTTGTCAAGAATAGTTTCCTCATAGGCTCTCATCTAACTAACTATTTCCTTTGTTCTACAATAGTAGTCTTTAATGGTCTCAGATTCTTTCATTCTTATTAATTCAAACTCTCGTCTTAGAGAATGAAGTTTAACATTGCGTACCTCATCACTTCCTTGAAACTCTTCTTGTATTGTGTTCCAAGCTTGCTTTGCACTTGTGGCACCTATTATTCTCGGAAAGATTGTGTCATCAACTTCTTGTTGAAGAACAAATAAAGCCCTTGAATCCTTCTGTTTGTTTTCCTTTAACTCCTTCTTCTAAGCTGCAGTAGGAGTGGAAGTGTCTTCTGGAATAGTGAATCCCTCTTCTATAATGTCCCATAAGTCTTGGGAGTGAAAGAATGTCTTCATTTTAACACTCCAAAAATCATAATTTTCTCCTGTGAAAATAGGTATTGAAATTGATGATGTTTGATTGGTAGTGGCCATAGGTTGAGAAAATATTTTGGAAGTAGTATAGAATGAAGTTCTAATTTTTTTTCAAGTAGTTGAAAAATTTATCTACGCCTAGTAGATGACCGAACGTAGCTCTGGTACCGCTGATAGTATTTTGAGGTTGTGAAAGGAATAGTTGATAAGATAGAGAAAATTGTGGAGATAGTAGAATGTGGAAGTTGTAGTTGGAAGAAGTGTATTTTGTAGTTGAGAGTAGTTGTATTGGATGTTGTGTTAGTTGTTCTTTATGTTCCAAATGGTAGGATACATGGGGTATTTATAGACCCATAGATTATTCTAGAAACTTCTAGCTAGAACTTGAGCAAATAGTTCTAGATTTTTCTACATAGTAGAATGTTCTTGACTTTTCTTTCTATCCTAAACTTTTCTCCAATACTCTAGAAGTTTCATTACATTTCAATAACTCTATCTTAGATTTTTCTAGATTGTTCTAGAATTTGCATTATACTTTAATAATTCCTCATATTTGATTCATATGTTTGTCCACCAATGTACTTCGTATTTAGATGTATTCGATTGCTTCTGTTTTTTTTTTGTCTTACAAAGATGTGTTCGATTGATTCCTGTTAAATTGCTTTAATTCTTCCGTTTGCACCAATACAGACATAGTACCGTAAATTATAGACTATTTAATTTAGATGAACTCTAGATAGAAGGAAAAGGTCACAATCAAGAACAGAACAGAAAACTAAACGTTCTTTATGACATCAATAGCGTTGTTGGTGTCGTGATTTTTGCACGAGTGCTATCGTCGATGAGTTGAACGAACGGTGGTGGTCGGCGTTGCTGGCTGGTGTTATTTGAGAATGCCAATTTTTAGGGCAATGTGATGAGTGTGACGAGGCGATACGGTTCAGTTCCAAACGTTTCTCGAAACATGACATTGGTCGGGGAAGAATCAGTGTTGGTGGTGGTTCAAGAGGCTTAAAATGGGTTGAGTGAAGCAACACCGGTGATGATGGTGCAGGCTGCTACGGTAAGTCCTTGATTCAGACGAAATTCGATCGTGGTGGCAGCGAAGCGGAAACTGCGTTTATAGGTGAAGATCTTCAAGGTGGCCAGAATTGTCCTCGGAGACCGGAGACTGGTGTCGTGGATGAAGGCCATGGCAGAGAATTGGGATGTGATAGAGGAAATGATGTTGTACGGTGCTCTCAGCCTTAGTTTTCATTATTTTGAGGAATTTGAATGTTTTAATTTAGGGTTTGAGTTTTTAGGTTTAATTTTAGGTCAAAGTTTTTTTTTTTTTTAAGTTTTCAATGTTTTTAGAATAAAAAAAAGGTATTATTAAAAGAAACAATAAATTAGTAATAAAAATAAATAAATAATTGAAATTAGAAGTGGTGTTAATATTCGCTGTGTGCACAGTTGATATCTACATCCTTTAGTACTTTTTTTTAATGAAAATGATACACCGATAAAAAAAAATGATAACTTCTTTCGCAACCTTATGTGGTAGTGAGAATTTTATTTTATTTTTTTCTTAGATTCCAATGACAGTTTCTTTTACTTTTGTATTTCCTTTTGTTTAAAGGCAGCAGAAGGGTTTAGAAAAGGAAGTTTTCGTGCAAAAGCGTGATTCTGAAACCCATTTTCAATTGCATCTTCTCAAAGTTTTCTTCTTCTTCCTCAACTCGCGCTTACTTCTCCATGTCCCTTACTTCCTCAATTTGAGTTTCCTCAACTCTTGTCTTCTTCAACCTTTCAATAAAGTGTTCAACCCCTTTTTCTCTGAAAATCCCCTTGGTTCTTCATTTCCCCTTTTTTACTATTGGTGGAAACGTTTTTCGTTTACCTAGTGTACGAAAGGTGTGATGGTTCGTTTTTGGTATCAATTTTGGCATAAATGACCCCTTTTTATTATGGTTTTTAGTTTGTAGTGGCTGAAAGGACCCATTTTTACTGTATTTTGTGGTTTGTAATGGTGGAAAGGACCCATTTTTCTGTAGTTTGTAGTTTGTAGTAGCATTAGGTCATGGGTTTAGTCTTCATCGTCGAAGGACATCAGGGTTCGCTTATCGAAAACTTTATTGGTGGTAAGTACAATTGATTTGTGCGGTTTTGTTTTCATTAGTATTTCTGTTTAAGGGTGGGTCAAATAATGGTTTTTGTTGGGAATTTGTGTTTGGTCGATTAGTGTTTATTTTTTGGTTGTTTATGAATTCGTTCTGCCTGGGTTTGTTCTCGGATTAAGTTATTGAGGTTAGTTATTGCAGTCATGTATTTGTGTAATCTTTTGCATGTTCTATGGTTGGCTATTGTAGTAGATTAATTCAATGAGTATAGAAATTCTGAATTCATTGTATTTTAGTGTTTGCTGGAAAACGTATTAAATAGGTTAAGCACACATGTGCAAAGCAATGCTGAAATAAATACAAATCCACTTGATATCATTTGAGACTCATCAGCCTATGTTCCTTTTTTAATTTCTTTTGAAACATTTGGTTGTGGTTCCCTTATTATTTACCTAGAAGCTTCATTTGGTTAAGTATAAATGTGCCTTTTAATTATGGATGACAAGTGAATCAACTCTGGAAGAAATCTACAATCTAATGGATTAATAAGTGCAAACACACTTCATGCCATTTGCACCTCATAAACCCACATTCATATCTCACCATTTTAGGTTGCAATGGGTCTAAGAACCAAATGAAATAGAGGAGCAATGAGGAAAAAGTCAAAATCAAGCGCAAAAGCAATCCCAACTTGTTTACTTCCAATTCCATTCCTCACACAATGGTTATACCCAGATTGTTTTTCTTCTTTTTCTTTTATCTTATTTTCTTTCCTTTTTTTATGTTTTTCATTTTTGTAATTTAAAACAACTTCCAAGGCCACTCTACAGAGTGAACAATCCAAAAACCAACACAAATATGAATACCCCCACACTTGATTGAGCACCCATTCCCAAAACAATTCCAAAACTCCAAAATTTGCTAAGGTAGGATAATCGTGGTTTTTCAAGCTATGATCATTTGGATAGAGGCTATCAAAGGAAATGGTGGAGCTCCAAAGGTGCATGAAGAGCTCCATGTGCAGCGAAAATGGATGAAGGAATGGAGGCAAGTTGGAAGGCACTTGCAAGCAATGGAAGGTGAAAGAGGTGATAGGATTTCCTAATCTATGCTAGCCTAAGGAAGGTGGCTAGAGGTAGAGAGAGGAAATCTCTAGAAAGTGGTGACTCTCAAAGGCAATAGAGGGAGGAGTGCTCTCAACTCAAGTTTCATCTATTGCATAAAATTTCAAGAGTGTCTACAAATGAGTGAAATTTTGGCTTTTATATGAAGCCATTTACACATGAGAAAGGGGAGCCATTAGATGGAGTGGGCCTTGATCTTGGCCCTTAGATCAAGCTTGGAGAAGGAGGCTTAATCTTGGCCATTGGATGATGCCTTGGAAAAGGAGGAAGCATTCCTAACCCTTGGATGCTTTGGATCCATAAGGTGTAGGAAGAAGTGTTGACTTCCACTTAGTCCACCTTGGCTCTTTTGATAGCTCATGGCCAAATCTCCTATTGGGCTTAGTCAAGCCCAATTTTATCAATTGAACTACTCATTGTTTGACTTATTATTCTAGAAAGCAAGGCCTAAACAATGGGCCAATCTTATTGCTATTCTATTGCTCTTTGATACACCTCTTCAAATCTTCATATCTTCTTTGGCCAATGTGAAGAGTGTGAGAAGCCCATGTGGGTTTGGGCCATCTTGAATGAAGCCCAATTGGATCTTTTTGAACATGCCTCTTGTTATTGGGCCTCTTGATGGGCTTGGGCTTGAGATGCATGTGGGTCATGGATTGGGCCTTGTGCATGATTTGGGCTTAGGCGTTGCCCAAGCTATAAGCCTTATTGGGATCACATCAGGAAACAATTCAAGGTATGATCATTTGGATAGAGGCTCATCAAAACAAAATAGCTTAGATGTCAAACATGCTGTAGCTCCAAAAGTTTGACTTAGACATCTATGATAGGAGTGGAGCACAAACTTTAGTGGCTAACCACCTTAGCTCGATTGAGAAGGTTGCTGATGATGCTTCATCAATTCGAGATGACTTTCTCGATGAGAGTTTGTTCACCATTTCTAATTCTTCTCCCCCTTTGGTTTGCAAATATTATTAATTATCTTGTTGCTTATTTTTTCCCTTCTTTGGCATCCAAAGCTCAAACTAACAAGATGAAAAGTGATGCTAAGTATTATATTTGGGATGACCCATATTTGTGGAAGTTGTATAGTGATCAGGTCATTAGGAGATGCATTCCAGACCATGAGATTAAATCGATTCACAATTTTGTCACTCTTCCTCACTTGGTGGTCACCTTTGCACTCAAAGGACCACTCGCTTTTATCACACATGTCTAAGTCAAACTCTTGGAGTTAGAGCATGTTTGGAGATGATTTAGGCAATTTTGTTCTGATGAGCCTCTATCTTGATGAATGTACCTTGAACTATTTCCGTTTATAACCCCTTTGAGACTATTTACCCTATTTCATTGTCTTATAGCTCATTACAAGCCCTTAGCATAAAAATCCATGATTTATGCTACCTTAAGAAATTTTGGAGCTTTGGATTTGTTTTGGAAATGGGTGCTCAATCAAGTGTGAGGGTGTGCATAACTGTGTTGGTTCTTGCATTGTTCATTCTGCATAGTGGCCTTGGAAGTTTTTTTGAACTACAAAATGAAAAACATAAAAAAAAATAAATTAAGAAGAAAAAATAGAATAAAAAAAGATAAGAAAAAGAATAAGAATTTGGTTTGTGAGGATTGGAATTGGAAGTGTAGGAGTTAGGGATTGTTTTCATTCTTGATTTTGACTTATTCCCTATTGTTCCTCTATCTCCTTTGGTTCTTAGCTAGTTATTGTTAGCAATCCAATTTTCATTATTTTTCCTTTCTAGAAGTTATCTTTTTATTTTAAATAATTATGTTCTTGTCATTATTTAATTAGTTTTTATTGATAGGTTACATAAATAAAGTTATAAGAAAATCTTGACAAAAAGTTTATGTTTAAGAGTTTTTTAAAGCATTTAGTTTTGTGTTTTTAGAATTCCCTTTTAAATAAATTTTCTTTGCCTGGAAGCCCTCCTTTTTTTCTATATTAAGTTTTGCACCCCTTACTCTCATTTTTTCCTCTTCGCAGATTAGTGCCTAAGGGGTCCACTAACCTTGTGTTTGGATAGAGCATTTCAACAATGTTTAGAAATTGAAATGCTTTGTATTTGAATTGCTTGTAATTAAATTCCATTCATTTTTTAAATAACTTGTTTGGATAAGGAAATTAAAATACCTTATATTTCAATTTCTTGTTTGAAAAAAAAAATTGAATTTATTCTGAGATAAAATTTAATTTTAACAATATTTATTTTACGCTTAATTATGTTTTAAGTTCATGATAAATTTGGAAACATGCTCGACAACCCAGATTGGTCGGGCATACCCAACTACGCAACCGGATTGGTTAAACCCGATAATCCACCCGAGCTGGACCGACTAGGAAGCCCAGACAGGTTGGATGACCCGATGATCTAGAGGCCCGACGGCCAATACTTCACGATTGTGCCGTCAAGTTCGTCAATATGGCTCGGTCCAACCCGTCTAGGTCATTGCCCAATGCTCTAGACGGGTTCGACAACCTGGACGGGCCCGATGACCTGAACGGACACGACGAGCTGAACAAGCCTAAAAATTTGGACGGGTTCGATGACTCAGACGGGCCAGTACACCCTGACAGTCCCGAAGACCCAGACGAGTTCGACGACTAGGATGGGCCTGAGGACCCGTACGGGTCTGACGACTTAGATGGGTCCAACGACTTGGACACGTCCGACGACCCAGACAAGCCTGACGACCTAAACGGGCTCGAGACTCGAACGAGTCGGACAACTCGTACGAGCCCTTTCAAACCATCGGGTCCGTTTGGGTCGTCGGGCCCGTTTGGATGGTCTGGCCCGTATGAGTCATCGGGACCGTTTGGATCGATAGAACCGTCCGGGTCATCGGGCCCGTCCGGGTCGTCGGGCCTGTCCGGGTCGTCAGACATGTCCAAGTTGTTGGGCCCATTCGAGTCGTCAGGCCCGTCCTAGTTGTCGGACTCGTACGGGTCTTCGAGCCCGTTTCGGTGTACGGGCCCAATGATTTGGAAGGGCTCATCCAAGTTGTCGGGCTCGTTTGGGTCGTCGTGCCCGTTTAGGTCGTTAGGCTCGTCTGGGTTGTCTGGCTCGTCTAGGTCATCAGGCCCGTCCGGGTCATCGGGCTCGTTTGGATCGTCGGGCCCTTTTGGATCGACAAACCTGTCTAGGTAACCGGGCCCGTTTGGGTCGTCGTGCCCGTCTAGGTCGTCGAGATCGTCCTGGTTGTTTGGCCCGTCTAGGTCGTTAGGCCCGTTCGGGTCGTCAGGCACGTTCGGGTCGTCAGGCACGTCCGGGTCATCGTGCTCATCCGGATCTTCTAGAATGTGAGGTTGAGTGAGAAGAATTTCAAATTCCACCTATTTTGAGGGTATTTGAATTTCTACTAATTTAACTAATTGAAATTCTTCAAAAAAATGCTTGCATTTGAAATGCTTTTTAATTTCTCTATCCAAACAAAGCATTTCATTACAAAGAAATCAAAATTCTTCAAAAAAATGAATTACTTCATTAAAATACTCTATCCAAACACACTCTAAAGGTACTATCGTTGCTTTCATCAAAACGTGTCTTTCATTAAAGGAGGGCAAATTCTTTGTGATACGTAATCAAAGAAGGCACGAAATCATTCCACCACAAATTAAAGCCACGAATTTTCTGAACCTGGTTCAAAAAGTGGCAAAAATGATGCTTGACAAAGGCCACACGAGGGTTCTGGATCACAATGACCAGATGAAGGTTGATGTGTGATATGTGAAGATAGATTGAGGCAGCATTGAGATGGATGAATGAGGATAAGACTGAATCTGATCATGGGCTACAAAGAGAGGTTTGAAGGTCGTGATTATGGAATTAAAGGCAAGGAGAAAAGGGTTAGATTTTTCTTTTGCGTTTTCTAAATTTTGGGTGAGGGGTTTTTGAAGGCAACGATTAGGTTTTTGTAAAGGGGAGCCCTATAGTGTGTGTGAGTGAGAAATACTAAGGATAGGATTCGAGCGTTCTTGTGAGCAAGGGAGAGAGATTGCCTTGTAAGGGGGATTTCTCCATTTTTTATGAGCACATAGTGGCCTTCAGAGATTGGGTCTTCTCTAGTGTAATTAGCTTCACTTGGGTAATCACGAGCACAAAGTGGTCATGATGTGCTAAGTGAGCTTTCATTTAACTATTTTAATTTCAGCACTTTCTTACTTCTGTGTACCACCTCTTGATTCAACACTTCTTTACTTTTGGGTCTGATTATTAGTCTATGTTTCTACCTATTTAATCTTGTTTGAAATTTTATGCTTTTTGTCCTTTATTTCTTGAGGATTTTAAATTGCATGTGTTGTTTTCAATGTTTATGGTTAAGTTTGTGTTGTTGAGTTAATGATTTAAGCATGTTGTAAATTTGCACATTTCAATGTTTCCTCTTGGGAAACAGGTGACCCCAAAGTGGGCACAAATTCACGAGATGTCTTCTCGAGTGCAAAAGAACCCTAGTTTGATCACCATATCATGTTTTCAATTTCGTGTTTGCTCTACAGTTTTTTTTATTGTTGTTTTAAGATTATGCACCAATTTTACTTTTCCTGTCTTGCTTTAATTTCCTACAGTAAATAGTTTTGATTCATGCTTTCTATTAGTGGTTTGGATGAACTTTTTATTTCCATGCATTAGAAATAACTCAATCATGATAATTTCTTGTGTATAGTTGGTGTGCGTAGTATTAAAATCTTTTAATGCATATTTTGATCTTACTCATGCATACTTACATTATCACATGAAAGTTAACATGCTGTCATTGTAAATTTAGCTTTTGATTTTGTTTTATCTTTCTTTTACAATTTAAAATTTTCTTGGACAACTGAATTGTGTTTTACTTTTCTGGTTTAATGTAGTTTTCATTTCACCACTTTTAGCCTAGTTTAGTTGCTAGTTTTGGTTCTTAAGTAGTCAAAATTTTTAGTCTTGTGCATATTTCTAATTTTTAGTTGTTTCTTAACTTGATTTTACCACTTTAAATTTGTTAGGATAGTTATTTTACCATTTATGGTAACAATTTAATGCAAATTTCAGTTTTAGTATTTTTAGCTTTTTCAATCAAATTTTAGGTCTTTATTAGGAATATTTTCATTCTCTTGTTATTTTTTATCTATGACCCGTTTCCTGTCTTTCTTTAGCTAATTAGAAGTTGTCTTAGTAGTTACATTGTATTTTTGTACATTATTTTAAACTAGTTTTAAGGTTTTGAGTTTTGAGTTTATTTTAGTGTAGTTTTAGGTTCTAGGTAGCTTTATTTTGAGTTGTAACTAGTTTTGGTAACTTTAGTTGTCTTTTAGTCAGATTTTGTCATTATAAACTTGTTAGGATAATTAGTTTACAATCCTATAGGCTATTTTAGTACATGCATATGCATTTTGGTTAATTTACAATCTTTATTATGTTTTGTTGGCTTTTTAGACTAGTTTTGTGAAATTAGCTTAATTAGGCCTTTTTAGTGCACTTTTAGTTCGGCTTTTATAGATTTGAATTTTTCTCACTTTTCTAGCCTAGCTCTTAAGTTTTAGGTGGTGGTAGAAAGTCTAATTTGAATGAATGAGTTATTTAATCATTTTGCTAAACTACAATGCATTGATTCAAATGGTTTTTACATGAAAAAGTTGTGGCATGAGCAATTTTAGCATAATTGACCATGAAGAGCATTGAGCCTGAAATTCATTCTTGTATGTGCATTCATGAAAGTGGCATTCTAGGCTTTGAATTGTTTCTATGCATAATTGATCATGGGATGTGAATTGCTAGTGTGATATAGGCCATTCTTGATATAAGCCACTTCCCAAATAAATCTTGCCTTGAAAAATATCTTTTCACCCCAAAATTTGAGCCAGAAATGACTTTTTTGTGTAACATTTACCTTGACAACAACCCTGTTTCCAAAAAAAAACATGTTGCTATTATATCCTAGAGATGTGAAGTGAAATGGGCTTAGTTATAGGATGATGGTTATTTCAAGTGTGGGGATGCATGATGTTTGAAGGCATATACAAGTGACAAAGTGGCTGGAACAACTTGTAATCAAGAGAAAATTGAGTGAAAGCTGGAACAAAATTCAAAAAAATATTGGGAAGAAGCAGAACAGAAGAGAAAATTGAAAAAGTGTGAAACAAAAGCAAGGAAGTTTGAGTAAAAACTGTTGGAATAAAATTGGCATACCATAACAATTTATGCACTTGAACTTAGTATGTTCCACCTACATTCACTTCACATTTTCTAGATTTAATAGCCTTGCTTCCCTTTCATTTGCATACCTTGAGCCTAACCTTATTACAAGCCATTGTTTAGAAATTATGTAAAGTTATAAGAGTATTCATTGGATATTGAATTGTGAGAGTCAACATGAACCCATACACTTGAGTGTAGAGTGGAAACACTATCCATGAGGGTTGGAGTTGTTCATTGCCATTGGTTCTTGATTGTCCACTACTTAATGTTTTTGTTTGGAGTTGTTTTTAATGATTGAAAGTTTTACAACTTAAATTAGATGGTTCTATTAGCATGTGTAGGTTAGAGTTAGCTTGTTTAGTGAGTCAAAATGAGCAAATTTGTTAGCTTTAGTTTTCTGTTTTAGAAATGTTAGTGAGTTTTTATCTTTTATCTTGCTAGGAGTGCAATATTTCAAGTGTGCGGATGTGATAAGTGCCTTTTTTATGCAGATTTTCTTGAGTTTTTGTATTGTTTTTGGTTGATTTAAGTTGTTAATTAGGAGTTTTTAGCTCAAATTTAGTTTAGTTAGCTTTTTATACTAGTTTTTGTGAAATATGCTTAATTAGGCCTTTTTAGTGCATTTATAATGTAAGTCTTAGAAGTACTCTTAGAATAGTTAGTGATACATAGTTTAGCCTAGATGATAGAATCTTATATAGGTTTATAGCATATTAGTTCGAATAAATAGATTTAGTAACGTGTCTAGAGCAGTCTTAGATTGTCTAATCTAGTGTTACTATGTAGAGTCTTTAGTTTGACTAACTTTTGTAATCATAACAAGTTAAACTCTTCAACACGAGAAGATTTTGGGATAGCCTTCTATGTATAGGTGGAATTTCAACCTGATTCAATTTTAGGAAGTTTTGACTTACCATTCTTTCCCTCTCAACAGGTTCAATTTCAATAGTATTATTCTTTTGTCCTTCAAAAATTGGATCTAGGTGACTCCAAATGTTAAAATCCAATGATTGATAAAGTGTGTATTTGAGACACTAAAATCCAACAAAAAGTGATAATTTACTAAAATATGTTAGTGAACACATACTTGTTGGTCTTCCATGTTCTTAAGGAAGGATAAAAACTTGTCACACACCTAGATTAGGATAAAAATTACAATAATGAAAGCTACAATTATGTATGATAATACAAATCAAAACACACAAGAAGTAGACTTTAAATATAACTCAACACGACAAAATTGACTTGTAAGATGACATTTCGACCCACTTATATATTGTAAATTGACATAGTTTTAGTCGATGTGAAACATCTCACATACCCCTTCATGTCGAGACATATACATTTTGAGTTTCGAACTACAATAATAGATCCAACAAACAAAAAAGTTCAATAAAATAAACTATAACTATGACTTTGATACATCTAAAAGATAAAAGAAAATAGAATGATTATCACATACTTTTGTCATTACACATAAATTCTTTTGAATAATTTTTTGAATCCTACCGAACAATTTTAGAAATAAAAATAAAATATAAAAACTTAAAATCCAATAAACACATATTATAAAGTAATAAGAATAATATCATAAATTTTATAATTTAGAACATGTTGGAAATTCGACAATATGAAAATCTAATGTATGGAGAATTTAAACGTTCTCAACACTTCCATGAAGATGCGTGAAGAAACCATTGGGATGAAGGAAAAAAATAGCCTTGGATTAAAAGTTAGTTTTAATAACTAAAAAGAAATTCCAGTAAAAGTTTATAATCTTTCCATAGTGATACATTAGAATACCGAAATAAACATTTAGTGACTGTCTGTGAGTAGTACGGATTTCATTTTTTTCACTTGTGCTATCATTTATTTTTTCTTAGTCTTTTTTGTTTTTTTTTTTTTAATATTTTTACA
>Ga0214544_1002748_pt1 | contig 36763 bp, 18 predicted proteins | sample CNSS3metaG_FD_160074 | JGI IMG/M metagenome (GOLD analysis project Ga0214544, IMG submission 160074) | Root nodule microbial communities from cowpea collected in UCLA plant growth center, Los Angeles, California, USA - CNSS3 | ecosystem: Host-associated > Plants > Roots > Nodule | place: USA...
CCCGTAGTTATAGGGATTTATTCTTTCTAAGTATATGGTCTGTTACATATGTATATGTTTAAATAGGTCAATTGACCTAATAATCATCAATAAGGAATAAAACAATTATTCCCTTCTGTTTACAAGAGTTATCACTATACATTTTCATCTTTTGAATTTCACAAAAATTTCAATCTCTTTGAATTATTTTATCCACACAATTTCATAAGTGATTATATTTTGGCACTAGGTTGAATAACCACATTCTATTTCTTGCTTTTCCAAGAAATAATATTGTCTCCAATGAAAACACAATATCCAATTATGAAACATGTGTTTATAGAAAGATCATGTCCAAACAACATCACAATACCAATACATCTAAGTATTTTCTTATCTTCATACACTGTTACATGTGATAAATCCCTTTTGAAGCATCTAAGGATGTGAATGATAACATTTTAGTGATTAAGACAAAGAACTCGCATAAACTAACTAACCACTCCAATGCAAAGAACAAGTTAGGTCCAGCATTAGTGAGATAAATAAGTTTTCCAAAAAATCTTCCATATCTTTCTAAGTTTTAAAAAGGCTCACTTTGTTCTGCCATCAATGTTTTATTTAACCGTAAACCCTAAAACTAACTGTTCACTGCTCTAAAATCAATCACACTTATTTCCTTTAGATATCTAAGGCAAATTTTCTTTGAGAAATGACAATAACTTCCTTTGCTTGAACTACTTCGATACCCATAAAATATTTAAAAAGTCCAATATCTTTTGTCTGAAAGTGATTGCATAAATGATTCTTTAGCTAAGAAATTTTAGTGCCATCATTATGTTTAATGACTATGTCATCAAAATACACAAATGAGTACATGCATATCTTCGGAGATACATGAAAATAAAAGACTAAGAGATCTGTCAAACCAAGCATACAGAGATAGTTTAAAATCATAGAGATGTTGGTGTATTCATGATGTAACACACACTCCTCCTGAGCAACAAAGCTAGAAGGTTGCTCCATGTTGCTTTCCTCTTCCAGATTACCATGAAAGAAGACATTCTTGATCACCCTGAAGGTGGACATTCTTGAATCAAGTTTCCATGAACTTTGACTTTCCACAGTTTGAGAAATGTAAGTTGTTGACAAACAAGACTGTGTGGGATTTTGTGCTTGGCTGCTACATTTTAGTTTTGGGTATTTCTGATAACAGAGATCATTTTCTCCATTAAGCTTCTCTAAAGAAATTGTGAGAGTCCCAGAAAAAGAGGTGGAAGGTCTTGAAGAAATTTTGAAGAAGGTAAAAAAATGAAATTCAAGAGGGACAAGAGGCTCCAACCTATGGGTTGAAACAATCAGTGATGGAAAGCAAGAACCAAGGGTTGAAAAATGGACAAGGGAGGCCGACAAACCCTATGGAGGCCATGCAGCATTTGGCTTCCACGTGCATAATGGGGTGCACAAAGATGGTGTATGTGGGGGCGCATGGAGACAATCCAGCCTTTGTTACGGGTTACTGGTTGGGTTATATGTCGCTAGACGAAAGGAACCAGATCTGATACTCACCAGAGAAAATGGAAATGGTCAATGGTGGCATACAGGGGAAGACAGTGGTGGACAGTAGAAGACAGTGAACAGTGGATTTTTTATCACGAACATGACCAGGTGTTTGATAGAGAAAAAAAGACAGCAATCAGCGGCTGACAACAGCAAGTGGCAATATTCTCATTGGACAATGACAGATAGAGCAAAATTTACCTGCTCTAATACCAACTTGAGAAGAAAAATATGAGAAAGAATGCTCAAGAGATTCATGCATCTCTTAGCTTATTCATGTATTTACAAGAGTCCTTACATTAGAGATACAAAAAAAAAGATCTGAAAAGACTACACCTAGGTGAGAGATAGGTATTACATAAATAAGTTAAACTATCCTAACAAGTCAACCGATTCAAACATGTTAAACAATTCTAACATATCCAAAGCACAAAACAAGCAACAGAAGTGAAGAGACATTGCTGGATAAGACTATATCATACTGAAGAATAAATTATAACCGAGTATCATACTACAAATATAGAGAAAATAAATTTACCTCGCCTGCATCAGTAAGATAACCACCTATGACAGAAAAATCCTTTCTGTATATATGCATCAACAAATTTATAGCCCCCTGAAATAGGAGAAAGTTTATCAAAGATAATAGCATTCATAAATAGAAAGAGACGTGTTCAGAGTAACATAAGTCATAACCAAATCATGTTTAGAACCCACGTATCCCAAATATAGTTGTAAGAAGATGTAGATGGCAATGCCATATTTTTCGTTTCCAGCTACAGCTCAGTGTAACATGGTACATTTTGGATGCTTACCTCCCTGATCTCTAATGTTGGCATATGTGGGAGGAAATCATTGCCAACAAAGAAGCATAGAAATACAAAATCGTCCACAACTCGTTCAAAGTCAATCTCAAATGGAGGGTTGGGTATCTCCAATTCAAATTGCAAATATTCACGAAGCACCCAGATGTTAAGAAACTGTAAATAATACGAATTAACTTAAAATTGAAAACATAAAGCATAGAAATATAAAGATTCAGATCAATATGCTGGACTTTAATTCTCAAACCTGATATTTCTTCCTGTGAATTGGGCTATCATCAGGAGTATCAAAGTCCTCAACTTGACAATCAGCTGCAAAATGGCCAACTTGGCCACACAAAAAACACTTATCCTGTTGACCAGGTAAAGTAACTACCTGTTCATGCATTAAGGAATCATTTGAGACAATCCATAGAGATCAATGAGCTAACAATATCATAAAAAGTTACATTAGAAACTAACCTCCCTCAATATTGAGAAGTGAACCTCGTGTGTAGCTAAGGAGAGCATAATCAAATCAGCATCCTGGTTTAAGGATTGTATCATGCAAATATCAGGGAAAGGATAAAGACACCAAATGAAGATAAAATGAAAATTTGAAACAGAACAAAAACTCACCAATCCATACAAACAATGTCGAGTATCTGGATTGAAACCAGGAAGGTTGCGTTGTAACCGGATGTATTCCATTATTTTATGTTCTCCTTCACCAGGCGAGTTTGAATCAGACAATATAACCTTCAAATAATTAATCACCCAATGCAGCCCCATAAATAAATATATAGAGACAAAGTATCCTGAAAACCAGATGTGTAAAGAAAAAAAATATACGGGATTACTCCACAGATAGGAATGATCCATCTTGAAGGTATCAAGAGATATAAAGAATTAATTGGATAAGGCGTCAATTGCACCTTTGTATTCCTCCAGCTAGGATTGTGGTTCAACCTAGTCTGTATATAATACTGGAGAGCCACTGACAAGGCTGCCATAAATTGAGTTCCAGGGGTAATGACATTAGAGTCTGAAGTCTCACGCTTGTCTTTAGAAGACAAAATGTTTGCCTCACCCTCAAATTCTTTCCTCAGCCTTTCCTCTTCAGCTTCCTATAAGGTCACATAAGCACAATAACTCAAACTTCATCACAAAAAGCGTAGGAGTCCCTTGCATTCAAGATCAATATTAACATTCTTACAGCCTCAGCTGCATCTTTAGCAGCTCGGAAACGCCGAGAACGTTGCTGATTCATTTTGGCTCGTGGTGCAACACCATCTGCAAATTACAAAGTAAGGAAAGAAGAGGGAAAAGCTGTAGTGGTAAGAAACAAATGAAATGAGAAAGTGGGATCAAAGAAAAAACAGAAGCTAGGAACTATCAGTTTGAAAATTACAGACACACAGAAAGATTGTAGCTTTAGGAAAATTGAATACACCAATGTAAGCTTTTGATTTGCCAGTGTCAGTTTTAAGGTAGGTTACATTAAGGTAAATAAAGGTCTTGACCTTCGTCTTGCACACTTAGTTACATTCTCGAACTCTGGAGCCTTTTCCTATGTTAAATTATCCTATTCTAGCATAGAATGGGAATAGCTTATTAGGACGTTCAATTTTGTTGGTTCTATAGATATAGATAATCTTTCTATTATTACATCACATTTAGTTTTCTTTATTGATAAAATGTGAAAATAAGTCAAAGGAGCACCACATCTCAGAGCAATACTATGTGAGTCAGAAGGGATAAGACATCCTTGCAGAAAAACAAAGGTATTGGCAACCAACGAAAATGAGAAAAAACATCGTAAGTGTATTATATTTATACCAATTGCAAGGTAGAGAAGCTTCCTTGGACGAACCAACGAATAGAGATGGTCAATGTATTCAAATACTGATTTAAAAACATCATCATAGGTAGCAGGTGCCGGCTGCATTCCAAGATTTAATGTAAGTTCAGCAAAACCACTCAGTAACTCAAACAGAAACATAACATGGCATTATTTCACTATATAACAGCTAATTGAATTGAATTCAGAAAATCAGCACCAGAACTTGAAACGTGAAGTTTAAGCCGAAATTCGGAACTTCATATTCCACTCAGGCTCAGAGCAAGGAAGAGGAAATAACAAACTCTATGAACTAACCTTGCCATCGGGGTGAAAACAAGGGTGGATAATGCCGTTCATGTCCAAGTACAAGTTGTCGAATTCTATTCCGTTGGGGTTTGGTTTTGACGCGTCGATAGGCAACGGAACGCCATCGTCGCCGACGGCGGGTTCATCCTCAACTACGTCGGCGATGGAAAGCGGGTAACGGTCGGCGAGCCACCGGTAAAACGCTGGCACTCCCATAGTTACAGTAACAGCTGAGGAGGGTTGGTTCGTTCGCAAACGACGGAAAGAGAGAAGAAAATTTTGGATCTGTGTCGTTCACACTGCTGTACTGTTCATCCGATCAGAGACATCAAGATTCGTTAGTCAAACCACCTGAGCTCAAATGTTTTATTCTTAATCTATTCTCTTTATTATTGAAGTTTATTTTTATTTGTTTTTTAAATTGCAGTCAATTATTATCTTTCATCTAATTCTCTCCTACACCGCTCTTTAATTTCAATTTAATTCCTACTAAGTTCTTACTAAATTTCTTATTAGACTATTCACATAAAACAAAATAGTTAGCATGGTCGTACAAATTTGTCAGACAAAAATACATATACATGCGAAGTAAAAGAAAAATAGTATCATTTACATCACATTTTTTTTTTTTAAATTTCAGCCATTGCTTATGGTATATTCAATCAAATCAAAGTAAATCCTTCAAAAGTTCGGATGGAGAATTAGAGAAACAAAAAGAAGGTAAATTTATATAGAAAAATGGTTTAAGCATGAGTGAATTAAATATATTTTTTGTCTTTTTCATTTTTAATGAAGATTAGAATTAGACTCTTTTTGAAATTTTGGATCAATTTATTCTCTTATATTTAGAAATTGTATGAATTTTTAATCCTTTTAACTAAGATTTGTTAAATTTATTTGACGTTTCAAACATGTTTCTTAGTTAATATTGAAGCGAATAATATGTCAAATGGTATAAATAACTCAAATGTTATCATGAATCGCATTTGAAACGTAGATTAAACTTAATAAAATTTGGTTAAATGAGCTAAATTCACATATTTATAAAGTTGGAGGATTAAATTGGACCAAAATTTTGAAGATGGACTAATTCTAAATTTTAATTAAAATTGAGGACAAAAAACATAGTTAATCATTTTTATGTGCAGCCAGATTAGAGTGTTTTGGTATTGGGGGACCTTCTTGATAGATGAAATCGAGGAATTGAGTGGGTTGTGAAGAACTCTAATGCGAAAGTTGCTCGTGCTTCTTATTTCAATGCCAATGACTCATTTTAATTTCTTTACCAAGATTTTTGTGCAGAAAACCAAAATCCGAAAGAAAAAAAAAAGTTCAAATATTATTTTGGTCATTGTTTTTGTCTAATTTGTTTAATTTGGTCCCTTTTTATGCTCGTTCAATTTGGTCTTTGATTTGCTCATTTAATTTGGTCTTTAATTTGCTAAATTATGTTCAATCTCATCCTTTTTGTTAACACCACTAAAATTGATAATGTCAGGGTGTACAGAGTGACATCGTTCACATAACGTGGCATTATTCACATCATGATTGGTTGTGTTTTGTTCAAATAAGTCCCTATTTTAATTAAATTTATTCAATTTAGTCACACCCTCCATTTCATGACCCTTCACCACTAATAGAGATGGCAAAGCAAGTCAACCCGACCCGCTTTGGCACATCCCGCGTTTTGGCCCGCAAAGTGCGGATCGAGCTGGCACGCCTCACAGTTCAAAAATAGGTATACGTAGTAGCGAAACTTGAACAAAAATTTTAGGGAGGCAAATTATATTTGTTATATATAAATTATTATTTTTAATTAAAAAAATCATTTCTTTACATCATTTTCTCTATTCAAAATAAGCACTTATGACAATAGAATCTAAATAATATGACAATAATATACATGAAAGAGTAACATAAAGTTTATTATAAACAATAATATATTAAAAAAAATTACCTTTAGTCAAAGTGTTCCTCTACGTTCTTTCAATGACTTAAAATCTTCAATAATTAAATCAGAACTTTGAAGGTAGTTCTTTCAATGACTTAAAATCTTCAATAATTAAATCAAAACTAAAGGTAGTTGCAATATCCCTTTCCATTAAAACCAACTCAATTACCTGTAACAATGAAAACATCTAAGCCAGATCGTCCGCTTGGTTTTTTACTAAAAAGATAACACGGTAAGCAATATGCAACATCTTTTAATGGTGAATACTCTAGCCATGAAAGAAATTGTACTATACCTAGACAAACCCAAACAACTACCCAGTCTAAACTGCCTACGTATAGTCCTATTATAAAAACAATAGACGGATAGTTAACCGAACAACATAACACACATGACGGCTTAGCTCAAGTCACATACTATGAAGGATAATGCATAACGAAGAGGCGCTAACTCCAAACTTAGGAAATTGCAAGGAGGCCCCTAATATCTTCCCACAAAGGCACGAGATTTGGGCTTGGCCCAAGCACATCCAGAATCTGAATATTGGCCTAACGTAGCTAAGGGGGGCCCAACCCATAAGAAAGGACATACATAATTAATGATTCTATAAATACATGTGGACCTCAACAATTAAGAGGTACGCTTTCATTAATTCACTAATATGATATTTGACTTTTGAGAGCCCTCGTTGACTTGATCGTCGGAGTCATTTCCGTAGGTAACCCTTTAAGGGTCAAGGCCGCCAACATTAGGAGAAGACACATCCAAGCCAAGGAGAAACCAGTCCAAGAAGTCAATGATTGGGGTAAGATGTGATTTGTGTTCCCTGACATTTTGTTATTGTTTCCGTGGGAAATGAAATAAACTAAACCATGTATACTGCAATCTTCTTGGATGATCATCTTTACCAGACAACGAATAATTTTCTAAATGCATTTGATATAGACCCCATTTTAGATAAGTTCTTCGTACCTCATCAATTTGATTTGGGGTATTTCCAAATTTGAATACGCTTCCCCGAATCACGTTCTAAAATATTTTCAAATTCATTATATGTAATTTAGAACCTTAGAGAGTTGTTTTAAATTTTCTTCAATTTTTGGATTCTCATAAAGTTTCACAATTTTAGATGACGTAGATGCATCTTTTTCATCTGATCACAAGCCTTCCTCTTGAAAAAAGTATCAATTCTTTTACTCTTTACCATATTTTTTCTAATATAAATTTGTCACATCTCACCTATTTACAAAAACATAAAATTATGAATACTCCAAATTAAATCTTAAAAACAAGACTCAATATTTTAAGAAAACTAATAACTTCTAAATGATTAGCTTCTTTTACCTTAGAGTATATTCCTAATTTTGCTTTTCTCTTACACAACTTCAAAGCCTAAAATAGCTCTATCTACACAAAGAAGAGTTTGATCAACAATTAGAGCATGATTTTATTATCTCTGACATATATAGATATGACTAAAGCGTGAAAAGCTGCATACAAGAGGAAAATATATTGCTTTGAAAAAAAAGGTAAAAAAATGAACTTACTCAAAAGAATAAATTGTTCGGTCCAAAATGTTCCTTAACTCCTCAATTTTGCCGTAGTGCAATTTGATTTTTAAAATAATAAGGAATTGATGGTGAAAATTAAGATGGAAATAAGATGAGAGAAAAGAGATGGAGGCACGAAAGAGAGAAACCAAATAAAGAAGTATAAGAAATTATAATAGAGAGGGAAAAACATGATTTTTAAATTTTAATTTTTTTTTTCAAACTAAATTAATATAAATAAAGTAATAATATATAAATATTTCTTTTAAATATATAAAAAATAAAATACAAAAAAAATCGTTGGGGCTCCCCTTGTCACACTTATCTTCCACCACTCTGCGGTTGGCTCGCATTTGTAATGAGCAAAATATTTTTTTTTAATTGATATTAATTTTCTATCGAAATAATTTCAATTAGTCTAACTAACCAAAGCCAAGAAACAATAGAAGATTATAGGTTAAATTACTCTTTGGGTCCTTCTATTTGTCAAGTAATGTCAATTTGGTTCTCAATTTTTTTTTCTGTCTCAATTTGGTCTTCATTTTCTTAAAAATGATTCAATTTAGTCCTTACTGTTAGTTTGACCAGATGATATTAAAGTCAATGTCACGTGTCAATTTTTTGTTTTTTTGAATTTTTTTTTTACACGTGTCACTTTACGGTTGTGCCACGTGTCAAAATTATTTAATTTGGTTCCTATATTTAGTTTTAGTTTCAATTTTGTCCTAATTTTTGTAAAAATGAAACAATATTGTCCCTCCTTGAATTGACACTCAATTTACCTTCTTATAAATCTTATGTTGATATTCTTACTAACATTAACATGCTTATTAAATATTTCTAGAAATATTTTAAATTAAATTTAAATTTTATACAAAACATTAAACTTTGGTTTTGTTTTGAACTTGAAATATAGTTCTTAAACTTATGTGTGACAAATTATTTGATTTTTAATCTTCACTAAGTTTGTATAATATGATACACTTGATGCCTTTATATATGATGACAAAATTGTTAATTGTTGAAATTAAGTTTGGGGTTTAACTTTGTTTAATAATAAAACTAAAAAAAACTTATTTAAAAATATTTCTACAAATATTTAATAAAAATGTCTATTTTAGTAAGAATATCATCATAAATTAAGTGTCAATATAAGGAGGGAAAATATTGCTTCATTTTTACAAAAAATGGGACTAAATTGAAACTAAAAGCAAATATAAGAATCAAATTGAATCATTTTGACACGTGACACAACTGTGAAGTGACACGTGTACAAAATTAAAAATATTCAAAAAAAAAACAAAAATTAACATGTGGCGTTGATTTTAACATCGATGTTAAAATCAACGGCAATGACTAAATTGAATCATTTTTACAAAAATAAGGACCAAATTGAGACAACTAAAATTTAGAGGACCAATCTCACATTACTTGACAAATACATGGACTACAAGAATAATTTAACCAATATTATAACTAAAGTACAATTGTAACACGTCATCCTACAAAAAGAGACTCAAATTTGTTAACCTAAACATGTTCAGTCCATACTTATGTCTCTTTGATTCAATTTAGTCCATACTTATGTCTCTGATTCAATTTTGTTCCATTTTTTTTAATAATTGAAATATGTTTTTTTAATCTATGTTTTTTTATCAAATTAAAACTAATTAAGTATAAATATTTTTACAAAATTAAGTATTAATATTTATATTAAAATTCAATACCATAAGAAATGATCAACAAAATAAGGTTAATAATATACAATAATGTAAGATATTAAAAAGTCACTTTTAATAAAGAATATCACTATAACATTTATATAAATAATAATTATGGTCTCAATTTCGAGAGAGACAATATTGTTCTATTTTGAAAAAATAACAATGACTAGTAAAAATGAGTTAATAATATACAATAATGTAATATGTTAAGAAATCATTTTTAATAAAAAAATATTAGTATAACATTTATAAAAATTAGCATAAACACAAATGTTATCGTGCCTGATGTGTGTACGCGTTTTTAAAATATGCATGATATTATATTAGTAGGTAATGATTTTGTAATGTTATTAAGTTAATATACAAAATAAATTTATAATTATTAAAAATAAAGTGAAATGAATGGAGAAAAGATGAGAAAATAACTCTTGATGAATAGGAAGAAAAAATATAGACAATTTTATAGAAAATATGTAAAAGTAACTGTTAATTTATAAATATTTTAAAAATAGTTATATTGTAAATAGTAAAATTGAAATTATAAAATGTAGACACAAAAAGATAGAATCCTCTTATATAGTTATAAATAATAAATTTGGTCTCAAAAATTGGAGAGATACAATAGTGTTCTATCTTGAACATAAGTAGGGATTAAATTGAATCAAAGAGACATAAATATGGACCAAATTGAATTAAAGAGACATATATAAGGACTAAATTGAAATTAAGACAATGAGACAGTAACATTGACAAAGGCCATTGTCTTGTGGCATTGACAGTCCCACATGTCACGTTAAGGACTTGACATGTGGCAGCAAATTTTTTTACAAAAGTTTGGACACCAATTTGACACACCCCATTGAAAGTGAGTTGAAAGTGAGTTGAAAGTGGGACCATAATTAAACCTTAAACTTTTCTATTGGAGTGACATATGATCACCTTCCATTAACACTATTTAACAATCAACCACCTAACTATATTAATTAAACATTTAATTTATGATGATTTTGAACATTATTGTTATTTATGCACAAAAATATTTTTCAAGAAAATAGTTTTCATTTTTTATTTTATATCAATTTTATAAAGTTTAAGAATGCTAGTATTCGTTAATTTAATTCACGTTCTTAATTTTGTAGAATAATAAAATTCAATATATAAATGATTTTCAAATTTTTTTTAAATAATAAAATTAAATAAAACTAAGATTGTTTAAATTTTCTTATAAGTATTAACTTTTTTTTATTTGAGCTTAGAATAATCATATACTAAATGTTTAAGTAATTACTATTATGTACCTATTTATAATTTTGTTTTATATATTATTATATTTTTTTTATTAAGACGCTAAACTAAAATATCATTTAACAAGTAAAAAAATTTAATGTGTTTAGATTTAATGGATTATACCAATTATTTTTAGTTTAAGAATTAAAATATATTAAAAATCGAGATAGAGAGAAATTTTTATTTTATAGGGAAAAAATATTTAACACTTATTTTAAATATAATACGAAAGAGACGTTTTAAAAAAAACAGTATTTTCGTCATGAAATAGATATTTCAAAAATATAACATTTAGAGTAGAATAGGTGCTCCGAAGATGCTCATTACTATTTTGAATATTTTACTATATATATATATATATATATATATATATATATATATATATATATATATATATATATATATATATATATATATATGGTATTTAGATTATGGATACGTGTTCGGAACAATCAATATTCTTCTTAGTAAAGAGTTAAAATTCATTTTTGTTTCATTACTATAACCGGTTTGATAACTGGAAAGAAAAACAGACAAAAAAATTCTATGTATGCGTCAGATAATTTTGAAATTATTCAAAAAAAATTGTACGATGAGCTTTGCTGGTCCAAGGTAAAAACTATCCATGGAAGAAACTCCATGTGTAATGTCTAATGTCTATTTTTCTGCATAAAGATGCAACTTTTGGATGTTAGCGAGAAGACGCCAAAGACTTAAATTATCACATTCCCTTAATATAATAAAATAAAATATAATGAATTGTTTAACAACGTTTACACCAATCAAAGATATTTCAGTTCTGCGTTTTTTGAGGCAAAAACAGTGAGCCATCCTTTGTATTCAAAGCTTTTGCTTGCTGTCACTGAAGGCATAAAAGTGAAGTCCTACTTGGTAATTTCAATCTCCATATTTTCGTGCTGCGAGTTTTTGGCTCTGATTTTGTGCTAAGGATTGGTCAACTGTTAAGGTGTTTTTCTTTAGTTGGTGGTTTTTGTAAATGAAAGATTTTTGATTGGGTATTCATACATTGTTGAAGGAATCATTAGGCAGAGCTTGTCGTTGTTGGAGACTAATTATAAGATATGCTAAAATATTTTCATTTGCTGTATGTAATTTATTTACCCTTTGCTTGCAGGTGTTCTTGAGTTGATAGCATGGAGCCAAAGTGTGCGATTAAGAAGGATGTCACTGAAGTAGAGCTCTTTCTCTTTTCTCCTTTTACCTTAAAAAGCTTATTTATTCTGTTCCACCATGTTTGTGGTATTTTCTTTTCCCTTTACGTTTTGTTGAAAAATTAAGAAATGTTTTTCTCTTTACCGTGCAGTTGATAGGGAATACCCCAATGGTGTATCTGAACAACATTGTGGAAGGATGTGTAGCCCGCATTGCTGCTAAATTGGAGTACATGCAAGCCTGTTGTAGTGTCAAAGATAGGCATGCAATGCCTTGATTTCTCAAACTAGAGCTATTTGGATCTGTAAGGTTTTAAGATTTATGAGGTTTTTCATGATAATCTTCTTTTTCTCTCTCTCAGGATTGCATTGAGCATGATTGAGGATGCTGAGAAAAAGGGCCTTATCACACCTGGAAAGGTTAGCTGTGTGAAAGTTACATTTAAATAATTGATTACTGAGTTGTGTGCAAATGTTTTAGAAAACAGTTTTTAAAACCAAAAGAATGAGAAGGGAATCAAACAAGTTCTAAATGTCCTTCAACTTTGGCCTGTAATGATATTTTTTGAGTTTTGGACAGCAATGTTTTCCAGATCATAATAAGAAAACATGGTTTATTGAGATTGTCTAATATTATTGCTTATAATGCTCAAGATTGGCCCTTTCCACACATCAGACACTTGTTATATTGTCTGTATTGTTCAAAATACTAACTAAATTTAGTATTTTTTACTTGGGGTTGAAAAGACTGTCCTGATAGAGTACACAAGTGGTAACACTGGCATAGGATTGGCATTCATATCAGCATTGAGGGGCTATAAACTTCAGGTTGCTATGCCATCTTATGTGAGTCTTGAGAGAAGAATTATACTGCGAGCCTTTGGAGCTGAGGTATATCTTACAGACCCAGCCAAAGGAATTGCTGGGGTTATTGAGAAAGGAGAAGAACTACTAGCCAAGTCAGCTGATGGTTATATTCTCAACCAATTTGATAATCCTGCCAACCCAAATGTATTCTCATTATTCACAGAACATTTCTAGTTTGGTGCTTGTATGAAGAAAAACTGCAGCTGATTAATTTTCCATCATTGTAGATTCATTATGAGACAACGGGCCCTGAGATCTGGAGAGACTCAGGAGAGAAAATTGATGCTTTGGTTGCAGGGATAGGAACCGGAGGATCAATAACAGGTGCTGGAAAATTCCTCAAGGAGAAAAACCCAGACATCAAGGTATATATATAATTTTTTTATCGTGCATACTATGCTGGCAGTGATCATGAGACAAGTTTTCTTATGCTAACTTCATAATTTCTTCTTCGTTTCCCCCAGCTGTATGGTGTGGAACCAGCTGAGAGTGCAGTTTTGAATGGAGGAAAGCCAGGTTATTTTAGCACCTTTCACCACTTTATTTGATTTGTCTATTCCAAACAGCATTGGTGAGTCTGCTATACTGAAGAATAAACCAATGACAAACCGTACTACTTTTCGTCATATGTCTCCTCTGTTAGCATAGACCATGTATATATACCACATTTCTTGTAACATTTTATACACACTCAATAATATACGATCTCCTTTTCCATATATTTCTTTGTTTTCTACATCCTCCACATTCCACCTATTAGCTTAGAATTGCATATTCTGGCCACATCCTATCTTCCATGTCATGTATTTATCAACCAACTCATCTGATTTGTAGATCCACACATCTGTTTTAAATTCCTCTACCACCTAGATTTGTGTCTCATTTTGCATTCCTTTTTAAGACTTCTCCAGTTCTTGTATTTAGATTCCAATACTTGCTTCCAAAATCCATTGCTCTCTTGCCATCCTCCATTTCCACTTTGTTAACAGAGCTTCATTAAACAATTTGATATCCTTGACTCTGAGGTCTTCGGTTTACATATTTTATCCCAATTGACCCAGGTTATTCTCCTTCTTTCATTCCTCCAACCCCACATAAACTCTCTCTGGATACTTGTAATCTTTATTACATACGACACTGACATTTTAAAGAAGGACAAGTAGAAGAGGTATTGAATATTTTAACCTGTCAACTGGACTCAGTTTTGCTATTCATCATTTAACTTTAATTGTAATCAAGGTACTAATTATTTTATTTGTTCAAATGTCTCTTTCCTTCAGATGTCATGCATAAATTCTTACAAAATTATTCTCTAATCTTGAGCAATCCTGTGGTAAACTACTAGAGGCTGCTGGTTACTGACCTTTTTTTTTTATCATCATTTGCACACATGTAAAAGGTAAGCACCTGATCCAAGGACTTGGTGCTGGCATCATTCCCAACATTCTGGACGTTAATATCCTAGATGAAGTTATTGAGGTAGCTCTTAACACTAATACATTGTTTAGTAGTGAGTGTTGTATTTTTCAAATATTTCATAATGTATCGTTCAGTTGTTATATCCCAAATAATTTTTGGAGGACTTGTAACTTTTTAGTAATACGCAGGTTGTTGTCTCCTTAAGAAATATATTTCTGATCCGTGTTTGAAGGAGATTCTTACAATTTTTCAGATCAATTAATTAAACACAGTAAGCAAACATATACAAGGAAAAAAATAGGAGATCTTAATTTATCATTTTGTTTCTCTGTATGATAACTGAACAGGACAAAGTCGTTGAGCCAAAGTAGCAACGAACCATCCTAAGTCGAGAAAATAGACATAGTGTCTTGTCGAATTAACATTGAGTCATGAATTCTCCAAGCCTACTCAGCCTAAATTCAGCTCTTAATTGTTATAGATAGTGTTTTTAACATTTTTCTGACATATAAATTAATAAAGCAACACATCTTGACATTCATTATCTATTATCTGTGATCTACCAATCTTCAATGACAGTGAGCCGTATTAATGCTAGGTTTCCTATTCTTGAAATATGCTAATATTTTGAGCAAATTATATATATATATATATATATATATATATATATATATATATATATATTATAACGGATTCTAAACAAGGTTTTATGAACTGCAGATTTCGAGTGAAGAAGCTATAGAAACTGCCAAGTTGCTTGCTGTGAAAGAAGGTTTGCTGGTATGGTAACGATAATTTGTGATTCAGCTATTGCCTTTACTATAATATTCATACGGTTCTTCGTGATACATATGAACCTGTGCATTTGTACATTTGTAATTCTAAATATGCAAACTGTTATTTTTCATGTTGATTATATGAACAAATCTTTTGCAGATGGGAATTTCATCTGGAGCTGCAGCAGCTGCTGCAATAAAGGTGGGGAAGAGACCAGAGAATGCAGGAAAGCTCATTGTTGTGAGTTTGTAATCTTTGATAAGTTTATAAATTTCAAAAAATTGCGTAATGTATGCATTGAATGGCAGATTATTAGCTAATGTCAATGCTGAATCTTTGTTGTGCAGGTGATTTTCCCCAGTTTTGGAGAACGCTACTTATCTTCACCACTGTTTGAATCCATTAGGAAAGAAGCTGAACAAATGACACACGACTAAGATGCATAAATACCTGAAGTTAGTACTCATCCAGTACTTGTTTATCAAGGACTACTATCAGTTGTTGGTCTAAAATAAGTTGAATAAACACCGGGATTGAGAACAGAATCAAAATAAACCCAACAACACTATATGAGGTTTCAAAAGTTGTTTTGAGATCATCCATCTACGATTAAACAGTCACTGTTTAGCTTTTATGCATCAGTTTTAAAAAATTATGTTCTCTCTACCAATCAGACATCAAAGTAAGTTTAACAATGTAAAAATCTATTATACTATCGGTATTTACTCAAATCAAAATGCTTTTAAAAGGCAAGACCAAGTAAGTTAAAACCAAAAATCAAATTCTTTGAATTGGATCTTTAGGTAGAAAACCATAAACAATAGCAATATTATGAGGTATTGTCTAACAATATTACGAGGTATTGTTTAATTTGAAATAGGGAGTTTTATTACGGTTTTGTCTTTAAAATACATTTTTAAGAGTTGGGAGAAAGTGTATTTAAACTGATATTGACGTTAACTCTTAACAATGTGAAATTGTTGTGTGTACCGTAACAAAAACCATAAGCTTGTTTGTAACTGTCAGCATTCCATGTTAATGCAAAAGCTATATGGTTGGAGCTGTGTTTCTCTCTAAATGCGGTTTTCAAACCAACCCTCACAAATACAAAATTGATGAGGAAAAGCCGAATCTATATATTTAGCTAGGAAAGTTGTTGTAATTATCATTAAGATGGAATTAAAGACTCAAGAAGGAGACCTAGAGTGTGCTTGCTTTTCATTCTGTCATAGTTAGTAGTTGATTACACGGAAGTTAGAGTAGTGGTTGTAGTGCACACTGTCCTTGTTCATCAATCTGTGTCAAAGTCAAAACAAAGTCTTGGCTCTTCATATGGCTGACCACACAACATGCAAGTTGAGCTTGATTTTATGTCCTATGAATATGATCATAGAAAGGTTACATCAAGCTGCAGGATATTTTGCACAAACTAACTTCTTTTTCATCCATTAGAAGAAAAAGATCGGTGTTACTCATATCCTTACTTCTCTTATAAACTAATACCTTCCCAAGTCATGTTCGATCAAACAAATGAAATGATAAAATAGAGCAAAATGAATTTTGCTTAAAAACTATTGAATATACTTCAAAAACTTTAAACAAATGGACCACCATTAAAATTACTCAACGTAAAGTGTACAAACTATAAAGTTAAATTTGTTTTATAGCTTTACTCATGTTCTTTTATGATAAAGCTCCTGTTTAACAATTTTATATAATTTCAATGATTTTTTATAAAAAATATAATTTTTGCAAAGACGCTTTCTTTTTTCATAAATGATTTTTCTAAAAAAATAAAAACTAAAAAAGAAAATCGTGTGTCCATATTTTTTCTCATATCCAAAAAAAAACCTTGTTAAAAAATAGACCTCTACTTTTTTTGTTAAAGAAAAAGACATTTAAATGGAAACAGAAAAGACCCTTTCAGTTTTTAAATTTTTCTGTGTCCATTCAGAATTGGACATGTCATCCGAGAGTCCCCAAATTTATTTATTAAAAGAATCTGCCTCTTTTGGTCGGCTAATTCAAACAAGAAGTTTTGGCTAACTATTTTTTTGTCAAAAACTCACTCTCATATATATATATATATATATATATATATATATATATATATATATATATATATATATATATATATATATATATGAATATAATATTTCTTTTAATATTTTTAAGAATTATGCAAATACTATTTTCGTCCACTTGTTTTTCCTTGACGTTATTGGGATATGCATCACTCAATGTTAATGGTAATTAAGTGTGATTTTAGATAGATTTGAGTATTTTAATGACTTCTTTTGACAGAAAGTTTTATATAAGTGTGTGTGTGAGAGAGTATATTACCAATGATTTTAGGTCCAAAAAACGTGAAATTTACCTCTAGGTGCATAACCAAGTTGATAACAGAATAAACACATTTAGTGTATGGGCTAATCAATTCACTAATGATTCACCAGTTATACATTGAGACTACGTTAAAAAAAAAGGATCATCCAAAGGATTCATCAATATCCTTTATATAAATTATGTGATCGAGTTGGTTGGTTATCATAAATCGAACGATTTCTGTATAAATTAGTTAATCATCTCATTAACATAAATAGGTTCGTAATCAGGATTAAGAGTGGTTGGAGCATGATTAGGTCGACTCTAATTACAGGTTCATAAAAAAATTATATATAAAAGTTAAAAGTATGGTTATTGAAACTTTTATCTCACATTAATTACAACATTTATCTCTTTGACGGATCGATCCTACACTGACTTAAAAATTATTTAAATGAATGTTCTACCCTACACTTATATAATTTGTTTGGTATCCAAAAGCCAAGATGCATGTGAACACTTAAAAATAACAATATGATCGATGTATTTCTAGGAATGAGAGAAAGAGGGGATAAAAATACAGAAAATATAAATTAAAAATGTATAAATAAAACTAAATATATAGCTTCTTAATGACATAAAAAAATATATGAAAGATGGAGAAAAATAGTTTAAAAATTATATAAATTAATTAATTTCACAGAAAAAAAAAATATCAACAAAAATACTTTATTAAAACCGTTGTTTTGATGTGGTTGTCGTGTTGGTTTCCCCAAAGAACCGTTGTTTTGACGTGGTTGTGATTTTGGCTTTTACATAGCAGCTCCTCCTGTGCTTGCAATTTTGGATTCTTCTTGTGCCAATGAAATTTGTTTTACCAAACCCCAAAGAACAATACAAAAACTACTTTTTGGTATCACAGTGCTGGATGCAAAGCAACTAATGTGTATCACTATATTTGTTACATAAAATGCACCTCATTCATTATGATGTCATCTCCTCCAACTTGTTCAATTGTTGCTGCAACAGCTAAATAGAAAACTTTTTCTTCAATAACAGGACTTCTTGGTTTTCAGAATTTCTGATTGGGTTGTCTATGCCAACGACGCTTTTAAATAGGTTCAGATTAAGGACGCAAGATTGAATTATTCCGTATGGGGCCAAAGCAAAGAATGCTAAATTAATTTTACAATAATATGTTTTTAGTCTCTGAACTTTAGTCAAAAATTAGAATTCGTCTTGGTCGAAATTTTTAATAAATTTTGGTTCCTAAACTTTGAAAATGAATAAATATAGGTCTTTTAACCCAATTACATTGACTTTTGTCGACATGTGGAATGTGTTTCATGTTAATATTGAAGTTGTTTACGCCGTTTGACACATTCTCGCCTTAATATTTACTGAGAAAATTCGTTCGAAACCTAAAAAAAATTAACAAAATTGGTTAAAAGGACTATATTCATTCATTTTTTAAGTTTAGGGATCAAAATTTATCAAAGTTTCGACCAAGAACAAATTCCAATTTTGGATCAAAGTTCAGGAACTAAAAACATACTTAACTCATTTTACAAAGCACGTCCTATGCCACTCTTTCGAGGACTTTTTGTAGCCACTTAAATAATCCTTATCTGAAACAACAATCGTATGTACCCATGTCCATGAGAACCAGTGTCCAATAAAACCAAGATAATTGATGAACAATTTGTCCCACTCTGCCCAAACCCCAAAGGGATCATTGGTTTTGTATTTTCTTGCATTGTGTAGTTGCTTTGTACGTACACAAACAATGAATTCTTTATTGTTTTCTTGACAATGATTGGCTCATTATATTATACCAAACCAAAGCAATGTTCTCTGAGAAGAGGCTTTCACAGGGTTCTTTATAATCATTCTCATTCAATATTCCAATACCCCTTTGGTGAACAATCATAAGGTCCTACTTAAATATCTCTTTGCCTTTTCATCTTTTCTCTTAACTAAACTCTTTGACTGCTTCAGCTTGCAGCAGACCTTCAAACATGGAGTCACAGTGCGCAATCAAGAAAGATGCTACTGAAGTACTGTACTGTCACGCTTTGATTTGTATGATTTTTTTATTATCATCAAAAAATTAACATTTACGATGTTTGTTGTGCAGCTAATAGGTAATACCCCAATGGTTTATCTGAATAACATAGTGGAGGGGTGTGTGGCCCGCATTGCTGCTAAGTTAGAATCCATGCAACCCTGCTTCAGTATCAAAGATAGGCATGAACATGACACTGTTCTACAAACTACAGTTGCAACTTCAGTTTCGGAAATTTTAATTATGATGTTCTTTTATTGCACTCAGGACAGCATTTAGCATGATCAAAGATGCTGAGGAAAAAGGTCTCATTACCCCGGGAAAGGTGAGTGAATCAAACAAACTGCAACACCAACTCTTAATTCATCTCGCAGTAATCAAGTAGTATGCTTTTGATTCTTGTCAGGGAGGTTCCATTTCAAACCTATCTAGATTTTTTTTTCCTTGGTGGTGGGCGTTTAAAATTGGAAAATGATTTTTTATTATCTAAATTTTAACTTTTTCTTATAATTTGATGTTATCTTTTAAATAATTTTTCATTTTTCTATTTTTTTATTTTTCTATATTTTAAAATTATTTATAATATGTCATCTCAAATGATAAAGAAATATTAAAATTTAGTTTAAGAAAAATATTATTGTAATATAAAAAGAAACTTTCGTAGACGAAGTTTTTAGAACCAATCAAAGTGGTTTTGACAGGATATTCCATGAAACATTTTTTGTCTTTAGGTAAAAATATATTAAAAATTACAAAACTATGAGTTAACTAATAAACCAACTTAGTCAATTATAAGTATTCAAAGTATAATAGTATTTATTTTTTATTTTATATGTTTGTTAAATTGATAAAAGAAACAATATCAAATTGATGAACTTTTTTTCAAATTAAATTTTCTGTTCGTAGTGCTAAAGTTTAACTGAATCAAGTCGAGACACAATAAAATCTAATAGCATTCTTGACCCTACCAAACTCTAACGAAGTGGTATATTTTAGCGTTTATAATGATAAAATGTAGCATCAAGCTATAGATGTTTAGTTATGTTAAATTATAAAATTATGATATTTAACAATGTGTAAATAATTAAATACAAATGTTCTTATTTTACTATTTTTATAAGAAGTTTGTAACACATTTACTACTTCAAACAATTGGTTATACAATATAGAGAGAGAGAAATGACCATTTATATGATTTTGGTTTTGCATGACACTCTAAATTCTTCAATATGAATAATTTACAGTTGTTTTATTACTTATGGTTAAATAAGAGTTATTTTTTCTGGACTGATTCAAACTCAGAACATAATGTTAAAATATTTTTTATTAGTTGTGAAGTAAAAAATAATTTTAAGAACAAAAAATTACAAATATTTTAAGAAGATACTAGAACTAACTGTAACTAAAATAAAAACGAATCCAAAAAAGCGAAATGGTCCTATATTATTATAATGCCGTCAATCTTTGTATTACAGATAAATTTATTTTTGTGAATAAAAAATTAATTTTATATTATTTAATCATTAATTGAAAACCATAGATATAAGGTGCTATATAAAGTCAGTGAAGGAGAGAAAATGAGAGGTGCGATGCGAGAGCCTGGTCTAGGGTTAGATATGGCCTTTACTTGGGCAATAATCTAATTCAAATTCCATGCCATCACACGCTGTACAAGTGCTTATTTTGATGTTTTATTGCTGAGATTTTGTTTTTTGTTTTGTATATTACAATGGTTGAAAATGAAGAGTGTTCTTGTGGAGGCTACGAGTGGGAACACTGGCATTGGAATGGCATTCATAGCAACTTTGAAGGGCTACAAGGTAATAGTGGCAATGCCAGCTTCGGTGAGTCTGGAGAGAAAAATTGTGCTTCTAGCCTTCGGAGCTGAGGTGCATCTCACAGACCCTGCCAAAGGAACCGATGAAGTTCTTAGGAAGGCAGAGGAGATAGTGAATAACACCCCCGGCAGTTACATGCTCCGCCAGATTGATAATCCTGCCAATCCAAAAGTACAATCTATTCCATATTCATATCCACATATTTGATTTGAGCCTATTATTAGTATTGCTGCTGTTATTATTATTTGATTTGTGTATTCAAGGTGATTTTCTGAATTATAGGTTCATTATGAGAGTACTGGGCCTGAGATATGGAGAGACTCCGGAGGGAAAGTTGATGCTTTGGTTGCAGGGGTAGGAACAGGGGGCACAATAACGGGCGCTGGCAGATTTCTCAAGGAGAGAAACCCCAATGTCAAGGTGGATTTCCTTACCATTTTACCTTACCCTCCATGATTTCAGTAAAATAGGTATTAAGGAATCAAATCTTGCTTCTGTGCTAACTTCACGTTTGCATTGCTGTTTTGGTTTTGCTCTCAGTTGTACGGCGTAGAACCATTTGAAAGTCCAGTTCTTAGTGGAGGATCGCCAGGTAATTTTACCAGTATACGTATACCCTCATCCTTTTCATTCAGTGGGTGTTTATTCTACAGACAAAGCTAGGTATGACATTTAATTAAAAGACATGTGGATTTTGTTATAGTTTTAGTCATTGTTTTCAGTGATGGTTATAAAACAACGTAGATCATTCAAATATAATTATAATAATCTATCAGAGCAATGTGTACTATCAAACACATTTATGTTGCAAAAGATAAATTTGATTCAACTCCATCCAGTTTACGCAAGTTTGTATAGGGTTGAATAAATTGGCAATCTACCCAGTTAGAAATTAGGCTTTATTAGGCTGAATCATCAAAATTTGATAAAAAAAAAGTTAAGAAAACGAATTGGGTTAACCCACTAAATAAATAAAAATATAAAAAATTAAAGGCTATATTTATGATAAATTTTGCAATACCTCTATTTTAGAACTAAAAAATAGAAAAATAAAATTTCAATCTAATGAGTCAACTACAATTTGAAAGATTTTGTCTTACCGCTCAATCTACACATTTAGATGAATCAACTTGTTTAACAACACATCGAATTCAACCTGTATTATAACATTCATTCCTAAAATATTAAAACTAAAAGCTAGTCTCCTAACATCAATAAATCTAGCATTATAAGTCTTTGTGGGGTATAATAAATATAAGATTTATATTTATTTAAAGAAAAGAAAGTCAATTCACTGGATTGACTTCATCTAGCTCAAAAGGCATGTTGGACTTAAAGTGAATTAAAAAATTCAATTCACCCAAAAATTTAAGAATATTTAATATTTTTTATCCTTATAAAATGTTTAAATTATATTCTCAAAAATTTATCTTATTTTAAACACATCCTCTCCACTCCTCTTCTCTCTGTTATGCCAGATACTCGGTATTCTGGAGGAAGAAAATTTTCTGTATGTGCTCCGAACAGTGTTATTGCACTATATACATAAATATTTAAGTAGTATGGTAATTTACGGACCGTAACACACCGTATTTGTGCACTGAAGGAGTTGAACCCATATTTAGCTTAAGGTAATTGGATTAGAAATTAGACGCTAAATGTTTGTTGTTAGTTGAATTGTGAACATTTTCATTCAGATGCATACATCTACTCTGAAAATTTGTTCTTTAAGCTTTATCAAGACCTCAAACGGGTGAATTTATAAACGGATGAATGCATACATCATACAATGAGACCGTTTACTGACTTTTCTATAAATTTGTACACATTCAGGTGATCACCTAATCCAAGGGATTGGTAATGGTATCATTCCGAATGTACTGGATGTTAATCTCCTAGATGAAGTCATCCAGGTAGATCACAACTCCCTTCATTTTCCTGAGTCTCTCTGTCTATCTCTTAGCCTAAGTATAGCCTCTATTTGTTTTTCTGTTTTGTAGAAATGTTCTCAAGTAATCTTAATATCTAGATTTTATTCAAGTATATCTCAGTTACCAAGTAGGTGTGTGGATACCTTTTTCAACTATTTCAAACTTTGTTGTTTTAGGTTTTAAATTGACTTAAATTTCCAGTAATAAAATGGCTGGTATTATTTTTAGAGTATAGTTTCTTGTGTCTGGGAATATATAATCATGCATGCGAAGAAAAAAAATAGTGTATATATATATGTGTGTCAAGTATAAGCAAGTTACATTATGTGTCAAGTATATATGTGTGTCAGTTATACAATAGTATAAGCAAGTTCCATTATCTTTGCTTAGCTAGCTGCTATTACAGCGCATTATGTCAAGACTAACAAGGTCTGTAAACTGCAGATATCAAGTGTAGAAGCAATAGAAACTGCTAAGCTGCTTGCTTTAAAAGAAGGTTTGTTGGTATGACAATGATAAATTGTGGCTCTTATTGATTTCACAGTAGTTTCTATATGGATATTCGTGTAAAATGCGAACTCTATACTTCTCTAATTCCAATTATTCAAATTATTAGTTCTCATGCTGATTATATTATTACTTCTTTTGCAGATGGGAATTTCATCGGGTGCCGCAGCAGCCGCTGCCATAAAATTGGGGAAGAGACCTGAAAATGCCGGAAAACTCATCGTTGTGAGTTTCTTATCTTTGACAAGTTTGATTTATTTAACAGGAATTATGAGATTATTATATTCTAAAACTTTACCCAAAAAAAAGACCGGTAATGAAAGATGTCTGTGAAGAAACAGAATAGAAAAGAGGTGACCGGAGTTAGAGGGCACTTGACCCTGAGAAAAAAGTATGTAAAAGAATTTGGTTTTTAGGGTATTGGGAATGTACCAACTCTGAAGAACATTTGCACTTCTGATAATTAGGGATGAATCATGAATAATTCATTGCATTAACATTGAAAACTTTTACGAGATATATATAAGAAGCATATTTTTTATAACTCGGAAGAAAGAATGTCCTAATCGATAATGATAAATTAGGGTAGTGTTGGCCATTAGAGGAAGATTCCTCCCGTTGGGCAGATTTAGATCTTCTAGGCAAGGAAGTCGTTGCATTTTCCAGCATGTCCAATTGCCCTCCTCGAATCCCTCTCTGGAAACACAACAATTGTTGTTAAAATCGAGATTACATGTCAAATCTTAAGTAAGTTTCTGTATGAAGATTTTAGAGGATGATTTTGGAACACGAAACATGTTTTTTCAAGATTATTGATGGGATTAACTGAATCCTTTTTTGACCTGCTGCAGTTATAAAAGTTCCATCTGCAATGTCAATTTTCTTATTGATATAGGCGGAGAAGTCTTTAGTTAAGGTTGTCATAATATTGTCAGCAACTCTAAAGTCTATATCCAATCATGTTATACATTTATTCCAAAAGAAAATGAAAGCATAGTTGAGTATGCCGTAGATTTCTCTAGTTTACTTAGGAAAACTCGAATCTTTTTTCTACTGATCTACTTCCTTAGTTGAGAAGGACAGATTTGTTTTCTTCACCTGTTTTTGAAAAATAGGTCACTTTTGTGTTCCCATTATTGATCTCAACATGGAGGCTTTGGATAAAGTCTGTACCACTTCTTCCAAATATAGCAAGGGTTATTGTGGTAGGTAAAAGTACAACATCGACCATCATCCTTCTCGTCCACATTTGTCAATCTTCTTGTCTTCTATCTCATGACTATGGCCAAAGTCAAGTTTCTTATGTTCAAAGACCATTTTTAAGGTTTTTTGAGTGTTGGAAAATCTAACATTTTACTCCTACTTTCTTCACTTAGTACAACAGCCACTGCTTCGTTGGAGTTTTTTCGCTCTTGTTTCTGTAAGATTTGGATTCTAACTTGATCAAATTCAGAATTCAAGCCAACGAGGAAACCGTGTTCATGGACTCTGAGTAGCCCAAAAAACTTCTTGATAACCGCTGCATCTTTAGAACGATTGGTCTTTATTGGTCCAATTCCATCCGTAAGGACTTGAGCTGGTTAGTGTATTAAGGTAATCCCCTGCTTTGCTGCCAAAGTCTTTACTTTTTCTTCAAATGGAAGTGTCATGATCATTGATTCTTCCTCGTCCCACGTGGTAAACTTAGGACCCTCTTATTAGGTTTTTCCTCTATTTGCTGATTCAACTTTTCTAGAATCTAAGGATGTTTGGTATTGTGTGAATTTGTGATTATTCTTCCTTGAGGTACAAGAGATTTTTACTTTATATAAATCATGTCATTTGACATTTGCTGCGATGCTGTGCAGGTGGTATTTCCCAGTTATGGAGAGCGTTATTTGTCATCGCCATTGTTCGAATCCATTAGGCATGAAGCTGAACAAATGACATTTCATTAAGATAATCTCCTAAGTAATTCTGCTCTCTGAATTTTATGGTATCAGAGTATTTTTGTTTTTTGTCTAATGATCCTCTGTTCATGAGGATCCACCACTTGTTTGACTTCAATAATGCAAAAGAATTTTTTAAGAGAAGCCAACCATGATCCCTTATTCAGAAGGATTAGAAATCTCCATGTGTTTAACTTCAAACCATCTAAAAGGAATAGAAAATTAACAAATGTTGAACGCGTTGGGATATCTTATAAAAAACGCTCTTTCTGAAAAAATGAAGTATCATATTTATAGTATAAAAGAAAATATTTATGATAGAAAGGGTAAAGAGCACCTAATCTTTTAAAATTTAAATGGACACATTAATTTTTAATGTTGTCCCAATGATATAGATTATTTTCGTGGGTGATTTATATGCTTTAACTTGTTTACCAGGAAACACCATAAACTTATTCTAGTTGACTTTAAAATTTCACTTATTTTACAAATAAAATCTTTAATTCATTTTTATCTTAACTAATCCTTCAAATTTAAACAATTTAAAAGTAGCCTTTTAAACCATCGTTGTTATATAAATTTTGTTTTTATAAATCACTTTCTATGCATTGAAACATCATAAAAATTATAACTAAATCACCTTTTGCAAAATTTATTAGTTTTATTTCCCCCCTTTATTTTGTTAGTATTTTTTTCCTAAATTTATATTTTTATCGTATCTTAATAAATTAAAAATATATATACTTGTAACAAGAAAATTGTAAAAGATTAGTTTGTTATTGATATTAAAAGCAAAAACTTACCTCTAACCCAATGTAAATAACTATTTTTTAAGAAAAAAAATATAATACAATTAATTCAAGATTACTATTTGAAATACTAAGGTTAAAATCTCAAGTTAGTTTCTCAGTATTTTTGTCTTAATCATATTCTTACTTTTGAAAATATGATGTAATCTGGTCATTTTAGTTAATACTAACGTTAATTCATGTGTCAGGTATCAAACGTATATTAAAAATATCAATTAAAAATAAAATTAACCTTTATATATATATATATATATTACAAATTGATTTTTGTAAGATTTAGTCAAATTAAAATTCATTTCTAACCATCTTTTTGCAATGTGTTTGAATAATATTATAAGTTATCTTTACATTATTTTTATAATATTCAATTTTGGCAATTATTTATCTCCTTTGTAAAAACTAGGTCATCGCTTAAATTTTGGCAATGTGTGTCATCATCAACACACATATTTATAATTTATTAATTATTCTTACTAATTGATTTATTTAAACTCTCCATTTTAAAAAATTTAACTAAACAATAATATTGTTTTATCTTATTTTTTAATATTTAAATATTATTATTATTTACATTTTTTTTATTAAAAAATAACATTTAAACAAAAAATTATATCAACCCCAATTATTGATTGTGGATAACCTTTATCATTAGGAATTTAAATGAAAAAGTCTCACGTTAACTAAAATCGAAAAAGTAGAACATTATATAAGGATAAAAACTCATAAACTTATTGTCTTAAAATTTTGAAAATAATGTCAATGTCTTGTGTGGTTGGACTCAGGTCTCGTTGGTATTTATTCTTCCCATAAAATCCTCTTCATAGACCTAACATTTACAAGAAAAAATCAACTATAAAAAACATACAACGTAATTTATTATATTAAATTAAGGTTTAATCACACGGAAGGTTCCCGTTTTCGTTACAAAATCTCAATTAGGTCCTCAACTTCAAAGTTATCTCAATTGGGTCATATTTTTTGAAAATTTGTTCCAATTTGGTCATTTCCGTTAGGGCATCATTGACGACGTTAACTCTATGTCACGTGTCAACTCGTAGTTTTTTTAAAAATTTTTTAAATTTTTTTAAATTTTTAAATTTTTTTTTTTACCTTTTTTTCTTAAAAAAATCTGACATGTGTCAAATTAGGGTTTTGCCACATGTCAGCTTGTGATTTTCTTAATTTTTTTTAATTTTTTTAATTTTTAAATTTAAAAGAAAAAAAAACTGCCACGTGTCAAAATATGATTTTGTCACGTGTCAATTATTTATGTGAAAAATCTCGATTTGATTATTGTATTTGATATTTTGTCTCAATTTAGTCCTAATCTCTTTTTAAACTGAAGTAATTTCATCCCTTTCAAATTGAGACCAAATTTAACTTTTATATCAATATTATGATGATATTTTTATTATAATAGATATTTTTTAAATTCAATTGTAAGTTGTTTAGAAATTATTAAAACAATTTTTTTAAATAAAGTTTAATGCAAAATTTAAATTTAAATACAATTAATTTGGTTTAAAATATCTATTATAATAAAAGTATCATTATAATATTGATATAAAATTTAAATGTTGTCTCAATTGGAAAGAAATGAAATTACTTTAGTTTAAAAAGAGATTAGGACTAGATTGAGACAAGAAAACAAATACAGGGACCAAATCGAGATTTCTCACATAAATAATTGACACGTGGTAATTTTTTTTTAAAAGCTAAAAATTTAAAGAATCATAAGCTGACACTTGGCAAAACCCTAATTTGACACGTGTCAACTGTTTTTCAAGAAAAAAAAAAGTAAAAGAAATTAAAAGAAAAAAAAAACACGAGCTGATACGTGACACACACTTAACACTGTCAATAAATGCCTTAACAGAAATGATCAAATTAAAACAAATTTTTAAAAGATATGATCCAATTAAAATAACTTTGAAGTTGACAACCCAATTAAAATTTTATAACAAAAATAGACGTAATTAAACCTTAAATTAACAGAAATGACCAAATTAAAACAATACTCTTTTATTTTATATTTTCACTTTTGCAGGAAAATTTCACTTGCGGCATACGAACAAGGAAAATTTTCTACCGACAAACCATAAGCGATTATTTTCCATTACGTCTGTACCAACTATGTAAGGAATGACGTATACATTTATTATTCATCGAAAACGTGTCACGCGTGGGGTGGGAGAAAAGGATTTAATTATATAAAATCAAATTATTTTCTCATCTATATCTAGAGAGAAAGATTTGATATTTATTTTACAGAAAAAGAAAAAGAGGGAAAGAAAAGGACAGGAATTTGTTATAGTTTAGTCAAACACAACAAAAGAGAGAAAATTAATTTAAAACCTGGCTTGTCCTTTTATTTAGTTATCATATCATATTTTTATAATTTTCAAATATATATTTTTATCTATATACTTTATCAAACAGTTAACATTAAAAACAAATCGTTGGAGAGAGAAGAAAGTTGACTCAAGAATAGATAAAACCTAATTTTTGTTTTGTTTGTTTTTCATGTCTATGACATGGGAGAGGGGAAAAACCAGAAATAGTAAGTATTAATAATTATTGAGTTAGACATGAAACCAATAAAAAGTAGATAAAATTATTTAGTATTGTTTGCTTTGATTTTTTATTAGTATTGTGTGCTTTGATTTTTTATTTAAACTCTCATTCTTCACTTAATGTATTTATTGTATTTTTTATAATAAATATAAAATATATAATCAATAAAAAAAAATCAAAGCAAACAATACTAAATAAAAAATCTCTTCAATTTTTATCTTAATTAAACAAATTATTTTATTTTATTTTACTGTTCATTTCTTTATCTCTTTCCAGTCAAGAATTTATTGTTCGCAACCCTACCTACATGACCTGTTGACAACTGTGTACCAGTTGATAATCAATAGAGGATTGTACAGAGTATCAAAACGTTTTTTCTTCATATGATTTTACAATTTTAGCCATCTCTAATACTTTTTTTTCATAATATTTTAAATATTTATAATAACAAAATATATTATTTCTCAAATTATAATTAACATATATATTATTAATAATTATATACTATTATTATTATATATATAAATAAAATAATAATAATAAGAAATAATATATTTATATGTATAATATTATTAAAAATAATAATATATATAATAATAATAAAGAATATATAGTAATTAACAATAATATATAATAACTAAATATAATAATAATATTAGTTATTAACTAATAATTTTAAATAGTAATAATTTTTATAAAGTTAATTATAATAATATAATATAATTTATTTTTGTATTTTTTGTTAAAGTTTATTAAATAATACTTTTAAAATGTAATATTTTTAAATAATCTAAAAATTATTTAATATATTTTTATATTGAGGGTGCTTTAATAATTTTTTAATTTTATCTATTATAACTCTTTATTTTATTTATCACATCAGTCAAATTATTGAGTCATTTTCATTAAATTTATTTTTAAATTTACTCAATTTATCTTTTAAATCCACACAAAGAAACACACATATCCATCAACATAAATTCACATAAATTTACTTTCACATTCTCCTCCAAATTCATCTATCCATAAAAACACAATCTTATTGTTTAGCTTAAATGAAATATTATACAAGAAAAATATATTTGAAAATTAAATAACGACAATTTTCTCTTATAATTTAAAATAAAATTGTTTAAATAATTTTAAATGTTTAAAATAAAAAATATTACCAAAATTATAAAAACAAATTGTGAAAATTTAATTTTCCAAAATTCATTTTCCATTATATAAACCTGTCAGGTCCATGCAAACTTTTCCTTTAGTATACTCAACTTTTTCTAGTCTAGTCTCCACCTTAATCTTCACACCTCACTCTTCCTCCACCCATGGCTTTTTCTCACGACTTGGAGGAGGAATCCTCTTCGCCCCCTCTCGTGTTTCACGTGCGGAGGAGCGAACCGGAGCTGGTGGCTCCGGCCAAGCCCACTCCCCGCGAAACCAAACTGCTATCAGACATAGACACCCAAGCGGGCCTCCGAACCCAAATTCCAATCATACAGTTCTACAGAAACGACCCATCAATGGCAGGGAAGGATCCGGTTGAAGCCATTAGACACGCTCTCGCCGAAACCCTAGTTTTCTACTACCCGTTGGCTGGAAGGATTAAGGACGGTCCTGACGGAAGCCTGGTGGTGGATTGCAACGAGGAGGGTGTGATGTTCATCGAGGCCGACGCTGATGTCACACTCCACCAATTCGGTCACACTCTTAAACCCCCTTTCCCGTGCTTCCAACAACTCCTTTACCAACCTCCCGGTTCGGAAGCTGTAACTCATACACCCCTTTTTATTATACAGGTCCAACCTACCATATTCTTCACCCAAGCTTTCAATTTTATACAGAACATTATCAGGGTTTAGTAAACAAACTTCATCATATGCATGATTGATCAAAATCACAAGTTGGATTATATAAAGAGAGTTTAACGTGACATGCTTAGTTAATTACAAATGACTGCATGCATGTTTTTAAAGCAGTCTCTTTTTTTTTTTTTAATGATACACAGGTGACGCGTTTGAAGTGCGGTGGTTTCATCTTGGCGCTCCGTTTCAACCACGCCATAGTCGACGGAGTTGGCCTGATTCAGTTCACAATTACCATGGCAGGGATAGCTCGAGGAGTCTTTCAAGAACCTCCATTCAAACCTGTGTGGCGCAGGGACCTTCTCAGTGCCAGGGATCCGCCACGTGTCACATTCAACCATCGCGAGTACGAGCAACTCACAGACTCCAACGACGCCGTTCTAGAGAGCTTCGAGCAACGGTCATTCTTCTTCGGCCCGGCCGAAACTGCCGCCATCCGCGCCCTCCTCCCCCATGACCTCGACCAGCACACCACCACCTTCGAGGTGCTGACGTCTTACGTCTGGCGCTGCCGTACAAGAGCGCTTCAGATCAATCCTGATGAGGACGTTCGGATGATGTGCATCGTGGATGCGCGCGACAAGTTCAAGTCGTCCTTACTGACGGGTTATTACGGTAGCTGCTTTGCGTTTCCGGCAGCTGTGGCCGCTGCCGGAGAGCTTTGCTTGGAGCCGTTGGAGTATGCGGTGAGGCTGATACAGAAGGCGAGGGGCGAGGTGAGCGAGGAGTATGTTCACTCTGTGGCGGATCTGATGGTGAGTTCGGGAAGACCTTTGTTTACTGTCGTGAGGTCGTGTCTGGTTTTGGATACGACGGAGGCTGGATTTAGAGATTTGGATTTTGGGTGGGGGAAGGCGCTGTATGGAGGAATGGCTGTTGCTGGTGCAGGGATGTTTCCTGCAGTGAACTTTCATGTTCCGAGTCAGAACGCGAAGGGAGAGGAAGGGATTCTGGTTTTGGTTTCCTTGCCTTCACAAGTTATGAAAATCTTTGCCAATGAGTTGGATGACAATTTGGTTCAGAACAACACAACAATTTAGTTGATCATTTGGTTTGGTGTCACTGTTCATTGTTTTATGATCTACCTAAGATGAAGTCATTAGAAGTGAGAGGTTAATTGTGGACTTAAAAGCTTGGGTTGTCATCACTGTAAGAAATAAATTTGTGTGTGTGTTTTAAAATATAATAATACCTTTTAATTAAAAATCTACATTTAAGTTGTAATTAATTTTAAATTCTATTAAATATGTGTGTTTTGTTTTGTTTTGTTTTTTATTATTAGCCATTGATTTTCCTAATCTCTAGCTATTTTGATTTAAAACTTATGAAGAAACATGTTTAATAGTTCCAGAAATTTCATTAAAGACAGTTAGTAAATTTCTCAGTAACTATTTAATGTCTCTAATATATGACAACAAAATATTTAGCCAAATATTTCAATTTCAATTGGCTTCCTTTTTCTTTTTCTTTTTCATTCTAAACAGTACTATTTCCCGTTTATCTGATCTATGTATAAATAGACAGGTGAAAATTCTCTGGGATAAATGTTCAGGAGATCGAATTTAAATAAAATAATTTATATTTATAACATTTTCTTAAAGCAATTTTGTTGAAAAATTATTTAGTGTAAAATTTTCAACCTGTCATAAAATTTGCTTTCAGGATTCTTTTTCATCGTGTAGTCAAACCGAAGTTTGAAAACAAAATCAATTTTGATATCTATCAATATCTAAATATCTGTATCTCTTCTGCTTTAGGATATAGATTAATTAACCAAGAACCAATTTTAGAAATGTAGTATTTTGGTGTATGCATGTCTTTATTCATTTTATCTTTCAGATTTTCAGTAAGAAATCCTATACAAAAATACTATAAAAATATTGGAGTCAAGAGACCGATTAACCTTAATTTATTTAGATTCATTTATTTGTAATGATATAATTAGATATTTACTCGAGATTTCAGTTACGTGCATTTAAAATTTAAAATTTAAAATAACGAGTGCGGGATTTGTTTGAATGGATTTGGACAGAAGGGAAAATGCATATTAGCGGGATAAGTTACTTATTTAATTCCGCTCCATGTGATGATATTTGGGGTGAATAATGTTATTTTATAAAAGGAATATCGCAAAAACATCATGTGGACTGAGTTTTGCAATAATCATGGCGAGAATAGAGGTTGAGAATTGTGAGAACGGTGAATTAGAACGCACGTTGAACAACTAGGGAATCGATTCTGGTTTGAAAACTATTCAATAAGTTCTTGAGATACAAAGAATCGAATCTAGATTTGTTGGAACCAATTCCAAAATATCGGCCATGAGAATCGGTTCTCTTGGAGATCCGAACCGATTCCAATTTCTAAAAATGGTTTGTTTAAGAATAGTAGTGCATGCAGGATTTTTTGTCTGTAATAGACAAATCACTTCTCATAATTACGAGATTAGACAAATCTTTTAAAAATTACGAATTTAGACAAAATGTATTGGGGAGAGATGTTTTCTCATAAAGAAGTTTTCAGATAAAATTATTTAGGAGAGATACATTTTGTATATTGTAATTGATTACTAAATGAATTATAAGATTAGTCCAGAAATATTGTAATCGATTATAGAATGAGTTTCAGTATTTCTGGATAATATAATCGACTACATAAATATGTTCATCAATTACAATTGTATTTTATTTTTTTAAATTTAGTTGTAATTATTCTCGACACATCCTGTGCACGTGGGAAGAGACTACTTATGTTTGTACTTGTACTTGTGAAATTCAACTTTGACTTACTTTGAATGAAAACAGGTTGTTAGAAAATCTTTTGTCCATGCTATTTCTATTGTGTCTCAAATCTGCATAGGTAAATGGAAAAAAGTGAGGTAGATTTTAATTTGATGATCACACATGATATTATTATTATCTCCCTCTCACTTTATTGAATAAAAGTAAAAAATAATAATTCACTCACACAAAAGTAATTTCATAATACTTTTATCAGAGCAACTTAGTAATTTTAATTATTATCTATTAAGACTTATTTTTTTTTTATCTATCATATCAATCAATTTACTCACAAATTTCATTCTTAAATCCATTCATTTTTACTTTCAAATCTCTAAAAAAAACAATACAACTTTTACGTTCAAAGCAACCAAATTAATCCCATCACTCTCACAAAATAACCCTAGAAGCTGATTTGTCCTTAAGTGAATGTTTTTATAGTATTAGCCTTGGATTCTCTGGTTGACCCATAGGCGAGTAGCCGTTAAGATTGAGTTTTCTCAGTTGTTAACAACCTTTTTTTATCTAATTAGTTTAACATTTTTCCAACAGTTCTCACAACTTTCAGACTTTGAATGTTCATTTAGATGATAATAATACAGACTTCCCCAATCTTGAGCGGAACACTACGAAAACACTTTATTTGACTAAATTTTACTAACAATATTTTTACTAAAATTACTAAAATTCTATTTTCGATGTTCTAGGTGACAATGTTTTCTATTAGAAATGTTCAGGATAGTTTATCTATGATAGAATTGTATAAACGCTTAAGTATAAAATAATTTACTTAAATAATTACGTTGAAAAATTAATCAAAGCAAACTATTGTAAGACCCCATTTTTTGTGTTAAAGTGTTGGACCAACTTTGATAAAAGGTCCAAGGACAACCCATCTTGTTTTTTCAGGATTCCTCAATTGCCCACATGCTTCTCATTCTGTCTCATTCACTAAAAATAGTTCTCACTCTTCCTCTTAGTGCTGAAGTAGGAATTGTGTTAGGGCAGTTGCAAAATCCCCTTCCAGTTAGCAGAAACCATCTTTCACCACCTTCTTAAATCTGCTCCAGGTAGGGTTTCTTGAGTTAGTTCTCAATTTCGAGATAAGAGAAGCTAGGGTTTAAAGCTTTTTATGATTATTGCATCTTTTTCTAGTTTTAAATAATGTTTATGAGGGCTCGTTGTTGTGGTTACCTAGAAATGGTTGAAATGTTGTTTGATACTATTCTTCTGATTTGCATGCGTGAGCAGTGAAGAGCTATGTTGTTTTCATCCAAGTGAATAATCCTCGCCTAAGCGAAATTAGCAAGAAGTTCACCCTAGGTTCTGCTCGAGTTGTCGCTCAAGCGACGAACTCCAGTTTTGAGCGAGAGTAATCTCGCTCAGGCGAGAAGGCCTCGCTTAAGCGAGAACTCGTGAACCCTCACAATGCCCTCTGATTTCAATCTCGCCTAAGTGTGAGCTTTTCGCTCGAGCGAGAGGCACCTATCGCCTGAGCGAGAGCTCCTTAGCTTAAGCGAGATTGACAACATAGTTGTTTGAATGCTTGTATGCTTCCATGATTGATTTGTTTACCTTTTTAAAGCATGAAGTATGATGTTAATGTTCTATGCAATGTGGTTGTGTTTTATTTAGTTTTTGTTGTTTGGGATTTTGGATTTTTGCATATTGAAATCAGTGAAAATCTGTCAATTTAGCTTAAGCGAGATCAGTCTAGCTTAAGCGAGAATTTATAGCTTAAGCGAGACCAGTCTAGCTTAAGCGAGAATTTCTAGCTTAAGTGAGATTAGTCTAGCTTAAGCCAAAACAACTCCAAAATTTTAATTCCTTATTTTAACTTGTGGATTGATTCAATTACTCTTAAAGGCATGAATCTGTGATTGTGATTGTGTATGTTTCATGTGATATTGACTTGCTTGGTATAAAATGAAATACGAATGGGTTGGTTAGACATTGACATGAGATTATAATGCTTGAGATGGCATGTGGAATGTTGTGCATCAAAGAGTTTCATGGGAAATTCTTGGTGATGGTGTTGTTAGTGTATACCTTGATATAGGAGATGTCTAGATAAAGGAAGGTATCCTGAACTCTAATAATTGTTCACACTCATTTAGAGTAAAATGATTTATGTAGTGAGATTATGTAGTGAGAGTGGCAGGAGGTTCCAGTCTTTGGCAGGATAATGGCCTTAGACAATCAGGGAATTAACCTTCGGGTATGATTGGGTGATAAACCCTTGTGTGTAGACTCTGTAGAGTTTAGAAACCAGCACATGCGTATACTTCCTTTAGAATTTTATATCAAGAGTATAATCTGGATAATTGAGTCAGAAGGTCTTGCATTTGTTTGCTATCACATGAATTGGGTACCTAGTGCTTTATATGATTATGACTTGATTTAACATTTACTTGCTTAATAACATGGTGAATTTTTTTTTATTAGCTTACCCTTTCTCTTTGTGTCTGTGTTTCTGTTTGGTTTTCGTTTTGCGATAATCACCAAATCCTTTGTGTGAGCAGATGTGGAGACCCTTGTTGGTCATGATGTTGGCGGGGAGGTTGCGGTGTAGTTAGGTAGAGCTGTCAAAACGGGTCACCCGATCCAACCCGGCTCGGCTCGCGACGGGTTGACCACTTAGTGGGTCAACCCAACCCGACTCACTTATTAGCGAGCCAACAAAATTAGAACCCGACCTGACCCACCACGGGTTGGTGGGTTAAACAGGTTAGCTCACTGGCTCACTTAATTAAAAAAAAACACACAATTTTTTTTCTTTAATCTCAAGAAAACTAAATTATAATTCCGATTAAAAATCTAAATAAACTTCAATACAATCCAAATAAAATCCCAAATTATGTTAAACTCCAAATACAAACCAAAATCACAAAAATATAAATTACTAT